>Ga0115005_10000414_pt1 | contig 32674 bp, 28 predicted proteins | sample ArcOceMetagenome_FD_87163 | JGI IMG/M metagenome (GOLD analysis project Ga0115005, IMG submission 87163) | Marine eukaryotic phytoplankton communities from Arctic Ocean - Arctic Ocean - Greenland ARC118M Metagenome | ecosystem: Environmental > Aquatic > Marine > Oceanic | place: Arctic Ocean...
CTTGCAATGGCCATCTCTCCTGCCTCCGATGGGCGAGAGAGAACGGCTGTGAATGGAATGAGAAGACTTGTTGTAATGCTGCTTATGGTGGCCATCTCTCCATCCTCCAATGGGTGAGAGAGAACGGCTGTGAATGGAATGAGAAGACTTGTGCTGCTGCTGCTTGCAATGGCCATCTCTCCATCCTCCAATGGGCGAGAGAGAATGGCTGTGACTGGGATGCTGAAACTTGTTTTAATGCTGCTTGTGGTGGTCATCTCTCCATCCTCCAATGGGCGAGAGAGAACAGCTGTGACTGGGATGCTGGTATGTATCGTGCTGCTGCTTGCAATGGCCATCTCTCCATCCTTCAATGGGTGAGAGAGAACGGCTGCGACTGGTGTACTGGTGGTTTTAAAGCTGCTTATGGTGGCCATCTCTCCATCCTCCAATGGGCAAGAGAGAACGGCTGTGAATGGAATGAGAAGACTTGAAATACAATAGTGATGGTGAAGAATTAGCGTAACTGGGGAAAATGGGGTTTGAAGGACTCCTGATGCGATCAATTATACAATGAATTTTGAATTGAAAAATTATTTCAGGGTTAGGGTTAGATACTATAGATTCATAATTTGAATTGCGAGCGAAAACCAATTGTTGGCTGTCATCCTGTCATCTATCTCAGTTTCTGTGTTGGTGCACTTGGTCGTCTCCACTTGGAGAAATTTGTGTTCTTCTTATTATGAATAGTGTTCTTCTTTCCTCGAACGCTTGGTGGTTGTTCCTTCTTCCCATATGATCTGGTTCTAGCTGAGTCACCTTCCAGCCTAGACCATGAAGGATTTCCTTCTTGGTGAGCAATCTCAAGGAACCCTCTCCACCTGCAACTGCACCTGCACCTGCACCTCCTTCTTTCTTCAGCATATCCAAATAAATGTCACCCACTTGTCTCCTATGGAGCTGCATCACCCCTGAATTGATGGCATGAAACATTCGACGGACTTGTCGATTTCTTCCCTCGGATATAGCAATACGTACAAGAGTGCTCTTGGGCGATGGATGATCTAAGACTTTCAAATAATGTGGAGAAAGCGTCATGCCGCCAAAATTCTTGCCAATGTCTACTCCATCTAATATCCGTATGAGTCCGTCTGATGATTGCGAGTGTGATTGCGATGATTCAGGATCATCCATTTCATTCAACTTTAATAAATCCAAAGTATGATGCCGCCCCATGCCAATCTTTCCTGTTCCTTGACTGGATGATGATGTGGGGCTGGTGATGTGGTGTACCAAGGCTCCATCATTTGTCAATAACAAGATACCAGTGGTGTCTGCGTCGAGCCTTCTAATCGCGTGAAGTTTGGAACGAATTCCCGTCACTTTTTCAAATGAGGAATCTTTATCATTACTGGTATGGGTATTGGTATCATTATTGGTATTGGAAGATGACGATGATATATAGCCTTTCATGCTCATAATATCTTGGTATACGGTTTGCCTGCTGACTTCTTCCTGATCGTGTTCATTGTCGCGCTGAGTCTATGCTTGTTTGACAGAGTCTTGATTGGAGTAAAATGTGATGACTCCTTTTGGTTTATGATATAGTATTACAACTGTCTTTTATATTTCTTCTGATTTCGATTGGTCGGCATATTTTCCTTTGCTATTAATTCCATGAGGGTGGTGTGCGAGAAGAAGCCATGATTCGATTCGTGGAAACAGGCAGCTCTTTGGAGGCCGATTGTTGGTGCTGGAATGCAGCAGCTGGTTCTGTTTATTGCTAGTACTACACGTACTTATATACTATGCATTAAACTCAATTGCAACGCCTTCAGATTTATCTATGGATAAATTAGGCAATACAAAAAAACAATTGTCGGGTGAAGAATCATGTTTGTTCAAACTGAGAGTAACACATGCGAGTACGTACTGTACTTGTTTCCTTCGCTCATTCTTCCTCCTAGCAACTCATTTGGTTGTGTGTGTCCTTCTAACACTTTAATCTATTTATCTCCTCTCCAATCTCGTCACTATGCCTCTTGCCCACCTGGGTATTTTTTTCCTGTTACCAGCCACGGTGAAATGATAAAGTAACCCTGTCCTTCAGGTGTGAAGGTAAATGCCTCCCTGGATACTTTTGCCCTCTTGGAAGTACAAGTAATCGCCAGCATGAGTGTGGAGGGAGGAATGTATTCTGTGTAGCCGGTGCAAAAGGCGCGTGTACAACCCCTCGACCTGAAGAAGTAAAAGGCAAGAGATGGCAATTTTTGACAACATGTCTAGTGGGGTGATAGATTGGTACCTTTATAAGCCCGGTGGTGACGCTGAAATGGAGAAGTTGTTCACGTTTATGATGCAAGTGGATCTGTGGTATCATACAAGTAAGGCATCACACTACTGACAGCATTCGGAATTCCTTGCCTACCTAAGTTCCACAGAAGACGCGAAGTTTAATTGTTGCTTTCGCAGTCTTGTGCCAAGCGCTTGTGCATAGAAAAGTTTACCAAGCCCTCGAACACGTAACTGTGTGAGAAAGGAAAGGCAAATTTCAAATTGTGATGGAACACGACGTTACTTCTTCATTGAAATCTCGTTTGTTTCTTCTTGTGCATCCTAATAATCTTCTCGAGAAGAATCAACGCAAAATCCTGTTCCGATGCTTTCATCTTTATGGTCCATGACATTTTCAACTTTGTGCAAGATAATTATCCATCCACCATAATATTCATACTATTGGCATCTAGTACAAGGTTCCCAGTCTTTTCCCCATACAATACAGGTTCATTGATTGGCACAAATCTCTTCAATGCACGATCATTCGGGCATTTTACTAAAGCACCAGTGAACTTACGGTGGATAGAGCGACATTGAGTACCTGCTATTGCTGCTCCAAAACTTCCAAAGCTTCCAACTCCGTGAGCGACACATTTGCTACCACCAATGATAAGGAGATCTTCAAAGATGGAGTTGTATTCGGCTGCTTCATGCGAACGTGAATCTTCTAAATTCCCCATATGCAGTGGCTCTTCTTTGCGATCAATTCCTACAGGCCGAATCGACGCTCTGTTGTCCAATGGAGAGTCGTGTGTGATCATGAATCTTGTTGCATCGTCGTGATCAGAAGCGAAATAAACGGGGTGGTTGGGATCAAGCTGATGAGCACAGTTGACAGCATTTTGCATAATTTCAATCAGGGCATCTTTGGTCTTATTCACGAACTGAAGTCCTCCACCTTTATCTACTTTTTTGCCTTGGTGTCTAGCAGCAGGGTAGACTGGATATCGGCATCTTGTATGTACCGAGGAGTATTGATTCTCAACCAATCCCAGCTTAGCCATTGTTTGATTAATCCGAATTGCTAGAGGTTCGATTGGCTCAAACATGACCCTGAAAAGATCACCCGTAATATCTACAAAGTCCCATTGCTCAATAGATGGCATGGTATCAATATAGGACTGTCGTTGGAATAGATACAGTGCTTTGTTGATAGCTTTGATGTCATTGGAAAGTAATCTGATACTAAGGTATTTCCCATCATCCTTTCTCATATAATCTATTTTCGATTCTGTACAGGGAATAATTTGATTCTCAGCATTGCAACGATCAATATTGTATGCCCTAATGTCTTTTTGCTTTGAAGTTTCCTTTGATTCGTCAAACAAGGTTGCAACTTCTGGCGGGCACCTCCAGTCCATTCCATTTGATGGCGGTTGAAGGAAGTTATCTAGTGATTGTGGTTTCAAATAGTGTATACAAAGGACTCGAGGCACCCTACTTGCAAATAGTAGAAAGAATGGCAGAGGTCTGAGCCTGTCTGATAGCCCTCCACAGAATCCATCTTTTGGCATACATGTGAGAACAGCATACTTTGTGTCATTATTAGCATTTTGCGTTTGATCACGATGCCATTTAATATAATTTTGGAGCCATTCTGGTAATCTGCTCATTGAGTCTGGCACTCTATGCGAACCATACATTGTGAGGAATGGGTTGTTGGGAGTCTTTTCAGTTGCATGAGCAGGAGGGTTACCTTCATTGTTGAACCCAGCAAGGGGATATTTATGTGAATTCTCGAATTTTGGAAGTGCATTGTTTTCTAGTAGATTGCTGAGACCGGTATAATGGAGAAAGATGTATTGGTGTATTGGAAATATGATAGTGAATGCTATCAAGGATAACATCATCCGCTCGTTACAAGAACGGCGCTGTCTTTGTTGATTTTCGCTCATGAAAATTATTAATATCACTGAACATCGATTTTCGTCGGCTTGTTGCTACACATTGAAGATCCGAAATAGAAATTGATCGGTTGTGGAAGTGATGAATATATTATAATGCAACACTGGTGAAGGGATATCACGGAAAACTCGTAGTTGTACTACTATGGAATGTAATGATCGATGGTCAATTGTTTTGTGTTCACTATCTGAATCTACTGACGCTTGTCATTTTCGAATTTGTCTCGCTAACTTTTCGACGACTCACTCCTAACCCCTCGTGGTCTTGTGATTTGATTTTCGTTCTTTTGAACCGTGACTGAAAAGATTAGAAAGATGAAACATTCCGACGAACAAAAAATTTGGACGTGCAGTGAAGCCTCCTCTGTCCTCTGCTGCAGAACACCAACATCAAACCAATAGAAATTAGAATTATTACATTTGATCTATTACTTTCCAGCAGACGATGCGTATTAAGATTCCATCATATATGTTGAATATTTGATATGGAGTCAATTATATCTTTCATCACAGATAAACTCACTCACGAAATAGAGGCATCACACGATTCTGAGGACAGAGAAAATTTGTGTGATTGTCTAGAAGCCATAAGAACAATTGGGAAACTCGAAGAAGGAAATGTACACGTAGCGAATGAGAGGATCTATCATCGTATCATACAAGTTCGTCATCTCTTTCCTTTCGATGAATTTGCCCGCATGGCAATGTGGTCGATGAATGTGGGCAGTATATACCAGGTGTTTTGTGCCCTTGACATTGCTTCAGAGGTGTTTAGTACCATCGAAGAATGCACGGAATTTGAAATGCCGAATGAAGAACTAGCTCTGGATATCTTTTTAGCAGCAATAGATGCGGAAAAGAAGCATGTAGTCGAAATAGTGAGAAACCTCTTTCCATCAATAACTGGGACTAATGCAGCCTTTCGAAATATTCAGCAGTCGAAACGGATACTTTTATACTTTCCAGATATTGCACATGATAAAAATCTCATAATCAGCCTCACTGCAAATGGTATTGATAGAGATGAATGTATCCTTTTAAAGGCGTCAATTCAAAACTTTGCGCAGAGACAAAACAATTCGGGCATTGAAAATTTTCACTTGGCTAGATTCCTCAACAGATTCAAAGAAAATGATGGGGGGATAAGTCACTGCTTCTTTTATCATGTTTCAAAAGTATTGGTCAATGACGGATATAATTACGAACGTATAGTGTTTCACTCTGGGATTCTAAAACGAGCTTTACAAGTAGAGGACATTGAGCTGCTGAGAATATTCCTTTCTTATTGTCCTTCAGATTTGGTGGTAAACAGTGTCTTTTCTCTATTTTCATCCATTCACACACAAGCTGCTCATGTCCCAAGCAGGGAAATGGATCGACGAGAACACTTTCTACAGCATGTGGAGAAGAGGTTTGAGGTAGTAGAACGAGCAAAACTATTGACTCCAGCAAGTGAAGTGCTTGAATGGATGCTTTGCTTATTTCAAGAAAATGTGAAGGGGGTGTTTGGTCAAATACAACCTTCTGACACTGCATTGTGCCTATTTGGCATCGGCTTGCCCATTCAATGCCAACAAATGTTCATGGAGCTCAAATTTACACTTCGGCAGCAACTCCTATTATTTGCGCAAACACCGGATGATATGGTTGACACGGTAGTGAGATTTGTCGAACTTTGCCAAGGCCCTTTTCCTTTATTGCGGCAAAACATGTTGTCCGAATGGATTGTATCTGAAAAGAGAATCATTCCGGTGAAAATGATGAAACAAATTGCAAAGCTTTTACACATTCACACATGCCAAGTAGATTCCAATGGACGCATGCCATTAATCACATTCTTGACGTCGGCTAATGTGTTGAGAAGAAGTACAGACATATATGAAATCGATAGCATCCTATCCTTTTTTCTAGATGACAATGCTGCACAAAAAAGAAGCATCGATGGCCGTCTACCATTGCATTTTGCGTGTGATATTGGTTAATTATGGAGTCAAGGACTTGAACAAATCCATTGTGCTTACCCAAATATTGCAAGTGATCCATATACTGGACTTTGTCCGTTTGCGCTTTCTGCCGCTTCCGACAGTCCATCTATCAACAAGGATCCTGATCTCAATGCAATATTTTCCTTACTCCGCCATAATCCGGCTGCCCTATATATGGAGCCAAGGACTTGAAAAATCCATCGTGCTTACCCAAATATTGCAACTGATCCCTCGTATACTGGGCTTTGTCCTTGGCGCTTTCTGCCGCTTTCGACAGTCCATCTATCAACAAGGATCCTGATCTCAATGCAATATTTTCCTTACTCCGTAAACATCTAAATAATGATATTTATCTGTTACCTGGTAGTTGATACTGGTAACATAGTTAGTTGTGTGCTACTGATATAAACTATTTTGAATGTTTCATTGTCAAGATATCTTCATGCATTTTGAATTTCTGAAAAATACGCGCGCGAAACATCATTTGAAATTTTTGCGAACTTCTTGTCGCGAAGAACATCATCGCCTCGCCAAGCGAAGCGCCAAATCGAAGAGAGCAAAATACCAACGACCAACGACATCTTGAATCTTCAGAAACTGTGCCGAATACTTTAACTACCTTACCATCACCTACCTGCACTGTCGAAATAGGCAAACAAACCACCGATCCTTACTATCGACTCTCCAATCGTATAATGGAAAACATGAAGGAATATGCACTTGAGGTGTCACCGGAAACAGCTCTCCAATTCACTCTCTCCCGGGACTCATCCGACAAGTCTTCCGAGGGAACAGCGCGCTGCCTAATGACTCTCAAGCACCCCAGCAATGCGGCATCGAATACCTACCTCGCCTTCAAAGTCAAAACCACTCAGCCACGTCGTTATCTTGTTCGTCCGAATCAGGGAATTGTAGCACCAGGAAGCAGTGATACCGTCAACATTGTCCTAGTAGAGAAGGACAAACAGATGCTTCTACAGTCGTTCGATCGCCTAGGCCAGTCTGCACTCGACCACTCCAAGGATAAGTTCTTGGTACAATCCTGCGTTGTCGATTCGACATTTGCCAAAAAATACCTCGCTGAAAAGAGCAACTTGAATGATGATCATTCGCCTGAGGGCGTCAAGGCTTCGAAGGACCTCGCTGATTCCCTTACTTCCATGTGGAACTCAGCTAGTTCTGGTGAGGACGTTCAGATTTATAATAAGAAATTGCAGGTTAGACACGTTGTAGCTCCGTCTGCTGCTGATACTTCTTCTGCGAAAGGAGCAACTGCAAGAGCACAGCTTACTGAGAAAACTAGTTTGGAGAAAATGACACCAGAACAAATGTTTATGGAAATCTCCTCACTTCGTCGTAAATATGACGAGCTTGTAACTTTCAGCGTAAACTTGACTGCTGAGAGAGATATTTTGAATAATACTCTAGAGCAGACAAAGAGAGAATTGAATAGAGAGTTCGCTAAGGGGAAAGATAATGCGGCAGGAAAGAGCGGAAAGAATGGAGAGATTGCTGTCAAGAAGAGTGGAGGCGGCATTGGTTTCATTACCTTTTTATTTTTGGCGATTATTATCTTCCTAGTAGCTGCGAAATTGTCTATGATGGGAATGGTTGATTTCTTACTTGAGGCTCCTGTCATCGGTGACATTATGCGCATGGAGCTCTAGATTGAGTTTAGCGTGATGGGGATTAAGGATACAGAGATTTTATTTTCTCGAATGTTGAAACAAAAGCAATGAGATTGAGAACAATGCGTAACAATCCTAAGATAGTCTTTGGATTCATTAGTAAACCAATGTGTATTCTTCGATTATTTAAGAGAATTTTGTTGTAAATTACTCCAGCCATACACGTACAGTTGTAGTGTAACCAAGCGAGTAACTAGCGTATTTATACAAAAAAATCTGTTTGGGCCAGGTTTAAGTTTTTGAAGTCAATACGGTAGTAATAAGAGTATGTATGATATATGATGATGGCATTGACAAAGGAAAAGCAAGGTCTCCTTTCGAATCTGGATCTAACATGAGCCACCACCGATTACAGCACATTACAATGATTTCAATGTATTATATTCAAAAATAACGGTGGAGTCGAGTTGCGATGGTAGTACGAAAAGCTGGCGCATTATAATAATTTTGATGGTGCTGTTGTCTAAGAACGATGTTGAATACGCTGGGGTATTCTTGTGCAAAAAGGCGACACTATCATGGTCTTCAACCTTCCGATTCTTTATCTAACCTCTTTACTCCAGCGGCTACTGGTCCATTCGATGAAATCCACATCTAACCCTTTTACTCCAGCGGCTACTGGTCCAACCCTGGGTGCTTAAGGCAATCTACCGTAGGTGGTACAACTCATGTAACCACTAAGCCACCCACCCGGGTTGATGTTTGGCGGCGATTTTATTTTATGTATATTATTTTTTAATAATATCATTAAAATCAAACTTCAAACACTGTACCGTAGGTCTGTCAACAGTTTTGGTCTGTCTCATTCTTCCTCTGAATTTCAGCACGCCACAATGTCGTAAAAAGATGAACGAGTGGAGTGAGTGATCATCAATGAAAAAGAAAGGAGACCATTGGCTACTTTAGATATTATTGTAGATTTATCATTCCTGGCTTTACAACAGTATTAGTTAAGTTGATGAGATGAAGAAGAAGAAGAAGTAGAAGAAGAAGAAGAACTATCAATTTACTAAAAGTAGCCGGAACGGCTTTAACGTACTACGTGCTGGTGTATTAAGACCTCATCCAAGACTTGGGCCTGGGTGTCCGTATATACGTGCGACCCGAAGGGTGGCACATGAATATGAGTCTAGTCAGGTACATTATCAATCATTAGTCTCTCATTCATTTCCGCCCTGTCTGTAGGTCTATTCGTCAGTGTTGTCTGCATTGTTCGTCTTTCTGGGAGTCGTTGACGTTCGCCAAGAAGATAGCTTCGAATTGTCCGTGAGAGTCCAGAGGTGCCTCCTTTTATGTAGTCTCGTAAGATCACAGTCGCTTGTCGATACCATTTCCTCTTTTGCAGGAATTTCTTCGTTCGTATTTTCATCAGTGTTCTTCTATGGAAAAATCTCTTGTCCGTGGTTGGTAGAAATTTTCGCGGTATCAGTTTGATTTCTTCAATAATGTTGGCAATGTCAGTATCAAGGCGTTCGTTCTCCAATGTCCTGACGGCGTTATCATTCTTATGTAGAACATCGTTACGATGTTCCCAAAGCTCCTTGTTTAGGTCCCAGATTTTATTGGATATGGTTGCCATCCATTTATGTGCACAGCGTCGTCCATCGTTCCAATCTGTTGTAATTTTGGTAGCCCATTCGTGGTGGAATATTCCCCATTGTATTGCTCAACTCCCAAGCTCCCATTGTTGTCGTGCTAGTTGTTTTATTTCATGTCGGATGATAATATCAAAATTCGGTTCTGTCTGTGCTCTCGCTGCTAGTAGTAATTCACTTATTGCCAGTGACATACCAGGTAAGCCTTTCGAATCAATTGTCACTTCGAGTTCAAGACAATGCGTCTCAAATATAAGTGTCGTTTCATCTGTTGTACACTCATAAATGTGTGTATTGTTTTCGCTGACTCCGCATCGTGGGCATACTTCGTCCTCTCGTTCTCGTCTTCGTTTCATATTGATAACAGTGGCAGAGATGTGCGCCATGTGTTTGGTTCTGAATTGTCTACCATTATCATCACAGTTTTTCATTGTCTTCCCAAAAGTGATCTATTCGATGAGGTTACTCTGGTCATGTTCAATATGCATCCGTTTACACCAGTGTTTCTGAATTTGTGGTGTCCATACGAAGTCGTATATTTCGTTTCTGATTTTCGATGTAATTGTTTCGCCTGAAATGGAAATCGTCCAAGGGGTGCCAGGTACTCGTGTAGTACTTTCCGCTGTCGTCCAGAGTCAACCCAGTTCTGTAACGCTTCTTTCGCCATCGTGTCTGCTCTGACATTGGTTTGTTCCCAGATATCAAGATCTTTCCAATCCTTTTCGTCGTCCATGTGTCCACCAACATGACGCATTGTCCATTTAATAGATGAAATATCCAGCTGGTGTTTGATGAGAATTAGTATGTCATATGAGCTCCATGTAGAATTGACAGTTGCTCCATTTAATATCGCAGTTACAGTATCCACCGCTCCTTTGCAATCGCATGCAAGCACGCATTGTCCTGTTTGTGTCCCAATATTTCTTTGTTTACATAGTTCGTTTGTATATAGAATTCCTCCCAGAATACCTCCTAGTTCTGCTCGATAGGGAGTTTGTTCTTTTCTACGTCCAGGTATAATATTGATGAGATGATGAGCTGATTTCTAAAATACTTGACATTGCGTGTTCAATGAGGATTGTTTTACAAATTCGCTTCTGTTGGGCAACAGGATCATTCTGCCTTCATTTATTTTGGTGTAAGAAGTTGTATGAATGAAAAACGGGCAAGGGGCACTGCTCTCTGCACGCTGGTTTCGGTACAGGGGCTTTACTGTAAAGAAAGTATCATGATGGTTTATACGAGAAATCTGACAGACTCCGATCGACTCAATGTACCTTATGCGACCTCGATGCTAGTGATGACATAATTACATGTGACATTTGTGCCGAAACAGCCGAGACCTACTTCCTCAAGAGTGCTGACAAGACCAGCGGCTAATATGCCGAGAAATTTCCAGTTGTGTTCAATGTAACGAGGCCTGTGCAGGAGGGGTCGTGTGCATCACTGTGAGAGTGGATTCTTCCTTTACAAGAACGAGTGATTGTTGTCATGCCCCTCGGGCACCTACTCTACAAGGATTAATTCTACAAGGATTAATTTTGGCCAAGGAGACTAAACGGAGCATAGTCCCATCTGTAAGGAAAGCAAAAATGATAATAGTTTCATCGAAGACATGCAAGGACTTACTTTAGCCATGTACGATGCACGGATCCTTAGACGGTGCATGCTCTGGCAAACTTTTCAATGACCACTGATGTACTGGCACGAGGGAGCAAGCTGTTCAACTATTCCATGCAGCTGGCGCCCCCTTGTACAAGAAGTGAATAGGTACAGAAAGAGGGGGAGGTCCGAGTTGCAACGAAAATAACAGGGTTTGGACTGCCTTGGCAAATGATGGGTGCAATTCCGGTCGCAGTATGCGAATGAACCTCTGAGGAGCATTCAATCATATAATGTGCAGATGGACAGTATGAACCCGCACCAGATTCTGGTATCGACCTAGCCGTGGACAGTCAATAATATCGAGATGCAGATAAGGGCATTGAATGCACATATGATCAAAAGTCACGTGATCTAGCGTGTTGCTCTTATGTCAATAAAGGTACAAAGGATTTGTACGACGTGGGTGATTGTGTCACCGGTATAATTATCTGTGGGCTGGCAAGCTTGTGTTTGGAAAACAAAAACATATCTCAACACTTTGTAGCTCGTGAATTGCCGGATAGAGCATTCATCGTCACTCAACAATTTCAGTTTGTTAACTACTTTTGGTGCAGTAGCCAGAATCGACCATTTCCTGAAGACTTGCTATCACAGCGGGTGTCAATCCTTTATCCATCGTCTCGAAGTACGTTTGAATAATCCAATCTATTTAAAGAATCCAATCTGTTTTGAAAAGCGGTCATCATAACAAAAGAACAAGAGATAAAATCCCGACCTTCGTTTCAAATGCATTTGCATTTGCATTTTTAAGACAAATATTTTTTGAGCCCAAGTCCTTTATTTCGATTCGTTGGGATGTTCTCCCCTTCTTCCGATACGTTGGACATGAGAGAACACAGTGGCATTATTGAAGAGATGCAAGACCTCAAGGAAACGGTTATTTGTAAATCAAATGCTCTTACGGAATCGACAAACGAAAAGCAAGGCCTTCGTTCGAATCTGGAACGAACTCAACAAGAGCTAGAGGAGACAAAACAAAAGCTGACCCAATCGAAGCATACCCTAAGCAGTCAGCTAAAGATCTCTTGCCTTCGAGAAAAGGAGCTAGCCGCGCTCGAGTCCAAATGGCGAGCTAGTATGGAACACGAGAGAAAAGAAGCCGAGATATTGAGATTGGAGATAACGCATCGGACGGCCTCCAAATCTGAGGAGAATATTGAGGCCTTGCAGCATGAGGTGCGTATAGATTGTGTTTCTTCTCTCTCTTCTTGTTATCATCGCTTAAGTTTGATTCTATCGTAATGTTCAATACTCTAGATGGACGAAATGAAGAAAGTTCACCATGAAGCACTCAAGGAACACATGCTGTACAAAACGACACAAGATGTTGCATTGACAAATGCTATTCGCGATGCCGAGACTGCGATTGAAGCGAGAGAGAATGATGCATCTACGCTTGCAGAAACAATTCAAAACCTTTTATTAGAAAATAATTCCTCTACTTACAAGATAAATGCTTTGCAGTCCGACCTTCAAGAATATCAGTTACGAATGAAGCAAGTGTCAGATTTTGAAAGCAAGATGCGTGTAGAGCTGAGACAATCACTTCACGACAAGCAACAACGCGAGGCAGAGATTGTACAGATAGAAACTAGATGTTCACAGGAATCCAAGGTTTGTCATGCCACAGCATCTTCATCTTGTAAAATCCCTCTCCTTAACAAGCTTAACGTTGATCTTTGCTCTTTATTACAGGATATCCATGCAAAGAACGTTTTGCTCGACACCGAGCTTTATGGGCTACGATCGGAGTTCACTCATATGAAGCAATTTGTCGAATCGACAAAGTTGGAATTAATTGAAGCAAGGGATGGGATACTGCAGTCAAAGGAAGCATTCAAACAAGTACAGAAGGAATCAAGCGCAAAAGAAAACAATTTACTCTGTATGATGAAAGATATGGAGGCTGAGAAGCAGAGACTAGATCATACAATCAAATCCTTGAGATCAAACATTAAAGAAAGCAAGATTAAGTTTGATGCTGACATGGAATTGTATAGAGATGAGTTGGAAGAAAAAAGAGCTGCGATAAATCGTTTTCAATGTGAAGCAATTTCAACGAAAGAGAGGACGAATAGGGAGTATCAACATTCATTGCATACCCTGGAGATTGAGAATGCATCGTTGAAGAAAAAATCTCTCATGCTGGAGAGCGAGCTATCGATTTCCAATGCAGAAAAAGAACAAACTTCAAGGAACCTCAACCAAGCCACTGAACTTTGTCAGCATGAGTTAAATATAGCATTGAAGAAGAACATAGTCCTGACGGAGCAAAACGCCACCTTGGAAGATATTACCAAGGATGCGAAGCAGCAGTACCTTGCCTTGCAAACAAAGTTGGACAACACGACTGCTGAATGCAACGCAATTCGATCCGAGTTTTTAGCATTAGAAAACCTAGTGGGCGATCTCTCAATGCAAAATGAAGAAACTTCCTCTACTTTACGAGATCAAACTGAGGAGTTGTTGAGAGAAAGGCAGGCAAAAGAGAGCGCTTTAAAAAAGTCTAATCATTCAGAAAAGATCTTTCAAAAGGAAAAGAGGAAATCCGACGCTTATAAGCAGAAAGCGCTTGAAGCAAGGGCCAAAAACTTGCTTCTCAAGTCAATACCAAAGTAAGGCGACAAAGAAGAAAGTGTCACTATTTTTCTTTTAAAATTACTTAAGTGTCGGGTTTTACGTTTCTGTTGTGAACTCACGTTTACAAAAAATATTGTTCATGTTCGATGTGGCATTCAGGTCACAGGACAACCACCAAAGCTGTTGAATTTTGTCATTGGAACTTCTACTGCACGCTCAACATTCAGTGCAACATGACAAACACAGATTCCGATGTTAACGATGATTTGAAAGAAGCAATTATTTCCTGTGCACGAGAGGAAATGCGAAAATTTATTGGTGCAATGCTAATGCCAGGAATTACGATCCAAGCAAACGGCATATCACCGTTACATTGTTCTCGACCTCCCACAAATAACGAAGGACGACAAACGCCTCTGGTCGCCGAGTGTTCATCTGCTAGATCTCGCAGGCCAAAGACCGCAGGGTCGCCATTATTTTCAACAGAAAAGGCGTATCAACCACGGCCGTCGAAAAGTTGTCGTAAAATCAACACATCCAATTCAACACTTCGTGGAGTTACTTTGAGTTCACATGTAGAAGAAAAGTGTGATTCCACATCATCTCTGTCCTTTGCGTCCACAAAATGGATTGAAAAAAGCGCCAAGTTGATCAAGAAGAGTAGTAAACAGATTTGTAACATTGAACCTACCAGAACTGGTAGTTGCAGCCAAATACATCTAAACGAGAGCCCAGGAACAAGCCTGGAACAGAAATCCGGATCCAATCCTGTACTTGGTATTGATTATCCTTCAGCCAAAGATGCTAAGAGGCCACTTACAGCCGGCTCAATTAAAAATATCAGATCTAGAATACGTCAAAGACCACTGTCAAGGCCTTCCACCGCATTGGAAAGAAGGGCACCGACGAGGCCAACTACTGCTTACCTCGTTCGAGCAAAAGCTGAGGCTCTCAGTGAAACGTTACTCCGTCCAATCTCAATGAACCCAACAAGCGAAGTTCCTGAACCTCTACCTTTCACTATGGGAGAAAATGAATGGGAGAATGAATTAGCGCGGCATATCGTGAGCGTTTACAACAATAAGGTCGTTTCAGATGTGAAGGATTCACAAGTAAATGCATTAGAAGAGAACTCATCCAGCATATCGCCCAAAGCTGAATTCGTGGGAGAAACCACACTCGCCTTCTTTCTAGACTCTTCGACGGAGTCATCTATGGTGAACAGCGGTCGCAAGAAAGGATCTTTAGATGTCGACACCATCAAGAAGGATAAACTCTTACGACAAACGAAGCAACTATTGATGTCTTCAACGCCGCAAATGATATGGCTGGCCGGTACAGGGGGCATTAATCACGAATGGCAAGAGCTGCAAGGTGAGTCTCTTGAGGATACAGTCTGTACGCCCTTTGCGTTTTGCGTTAGTCACCATTCCACTTATTATCATCTTCGTCCTCAACAGGACTTGATTATTTCAGCTCTGCATCCTTGTACAAACTCTATCAACAAGAGAAGTATTTGAGTTATATCTTGATGCTCAAGTCAGCCATCTGTTCTAACATTGCGATGAATAATGATATGGATAAAGACAGAGTTGAGGTGCTTTGGAGAAGAATTGTGATTGCTACAAATACTTTATCAACACAACTGATCACCGACAAAAAATTTCCTCAAGCTATTGAAATGCTTGAAACCATGGCCACCCTCCTTGACACTGATTTTATCCAATCTCAAGATTGTAAACAAGAGCTTTACGGAATACTCAAAGATTCAAACGCTCATTACTATAGCAAGAGAGGGAAACCAAGCGCAGCTCTCCAATATATCATAAGTGCTACGAATACAGAAAAGACAAGAAAAGTTAAGACATCTATTTCGGGTAAAGCTTTCAACATTCAATTGGCGAGATGCTACCTTCACAGAGCTTGTATTCTCAAACAGCTCAACCGTTTCAACGAATCAATGAAAGCTATGAAACGAGTCCTCATGATGGTTGACAGCCACCTCATTGACGACATGCTTCAGAAGTCATCCAATTCAGAAATATCTGACGCTTCTTCGAAGTATGACTCTATTGATCCTCAAGTCATTGCCTTATTATCCGTCACCTATCATAATATTGCAGTGATTCAAATAATATTGGGCCACATAGGTGATGCATGTATCAGCAGTCAAAACTGTCGAAGGTTATGTAGGTTGTGCATTAGTATCACAAGTCGATACGTTCCGCAATTTGAAGAAACGCACATGAAAGCAATTTATGAAATGTCTAACATGCTTCGTAGTAAGCAGACTGAAGAGCAAGCAATTGTATTCCAAAAACTAGTTACTGAGTTATTTGATTGATTGGTCAATTCACTTTTCCTTCCAATTGTATTCGTATAAACATACATCATTTTCTGTTTCGATTTTGCGCCAGGTACCACGCCTTGCATTATTAATTCTTTAGAAAGTCAAGCCTTCATCTGGCTGACGAAGCCTTCGGTTTGAATCTGAGCACATCTCCCTCCTCAAACCAGTGAGAACCTGCTCGATGCCAAGATTTCTATTCCAATTCTTGGTTGCAGCCAATTTTGAATGCTGAACCAGACCACTCCTTGGATCAACACACGTCATGTTGACCTTTGAGATGAATTTGACGATTGGCGGTTCAGCAGGGTAGTTATCTGTGCATGTAATGCGGAGTTCATAGAATCTACCATCGTGGTAAGTCTAAAGGCAGTAAACGGTAGAAGAGATTTGTGAGAGCAAATACAAACATTTAACAAATTTCAAACAGAAATGATATGCTGGTTGTATTTGCTATTTGCGTTTCATTCAAATGAATAGGAGAAGAAGCTTTGTTCGCAACAATGTGCTTAGGTTCGCATCAGGATGAATTGTTTTCGACGTCGCACTTGTTGCAAAGAAAAGGTACTTCTTCAAAACTTCTCGAAAACAACCTGATCTTATTCTCTGAGATTCGAATGCCCATCCTCTTTTCTTATTTTCATGGAATATCAATCATACTAAAGACTCCTACGGTATATTGCCTGATAGATCTCGCACCGACTCGCATGTTGGATTTCCCACGCGATACGACCCAACCACCACCGCACCACAGTGAGACCAGATAAATATTATTTGTACCTAGTAGTCAACTCCATTCTGTTTTCTAATTCGCATCGAAAGGAAGAAAACCAAGTCCCTGGTCACTGTATAATCAAAATTTAAGAGCACCCGGAAGTCAACAATAGAAACCAGATCACCCAACTTCTTTCTACCATTCATTCTTAGTCACCATCAACCACTTTTCAAACCATCTATCACAACACACGTAATTTCCAAATGCCAATATAGAAATAGGGGACTTACACCAGGTGGACCGAGAATACCGCCATTCCACTCTCTCAAAAATGTATCACCGGGATCAACAAGACCATAGGAAATGGCCATATCTCCATGGCCCTTCTCACTTCCTTCAAGCTCCTCTAGCAGTTTGAAGTTCCTAGGGATTATTACAGTCTCTCCTATTGGTGTACGCTGCATGATTATTGGTCGGATTGATGTTGCTTGCCAAGAACTAATGCAACAGGTCGTCTCTCTCGAAAAGAAGAAGAGGAGGGAGGAGTCACGAGAGCGAGGAGGCACGACGAGAACAACAACAAGAAAGAGGCCATTCGATCGTAGAGTGATGAGTGCGCGCTAGGCTCTAATAATAACCTATGTATCAACTTTATTATTTATTGAGGTTTTGTCATTTAGCTCCAACAAGCGCTCCAATAACGAATAATTTAGACAGACTACCTGACAGTTTTGTGATGATGCTTTAAAGCATCATCACTTTCTTGATTGAAAATATCTTTACGAGCAATCAATAATCAGAAGCTGCGTGCAAGACTGCAAGAGACTGACTCGAAAAGCTGGGTACGATTGGTAATAAAATGAAAATATCATGACTTGGTCACCTGCATCTAAATGTACAAAAGTTCTGAACTTCATCTTGCCGAGCCACAACAATGTCAGAGCTGAGAAAGTACTTTTTACTGAACTTTTTCTTCTTGCCTGCTCAACCCTCCTCATCCTGCTATTAGTACATTCTTCACTTGTTGGTTCTGCGAAAGGAAAATCTCATCAACCAAATGCAAGCACTTCCAATCTTCCAAAACCTCCAGATGGATCCAAGTTTGCAGTTCTTCCTTCTGGAATGAAAATACGATACACAGACTCCGGTTCATCTTTCGTGGTGGAGAACAACAAGGAATACAAAACACTTCTCTTTATTCATGGATTTGGAGGATGTCTAGAAACATGGATTCCGCTTCAAAAGCTACTTTGCCAAAAGTTCAGAGTCGTGGCAATTGACTTACCTGGTAGCGGATTTTCCGATAAGCCACTTCAATTCTGCTATAGTTATCGAAACTTGGGCACGGTAGTACTGAGCTTCATCGAAACAATGGACTTATCCAATGTAATTCTTGTCGGTCATAGTTCTGGGTGTGTAGTCGTTGCATCCTCTGCATCATCGAATAGAGTTCGCGGCGCAGTACTTGTTGCATCTGGTGGGCTATTTCAAGTCAAGCCTAAACTCTTCTCCTACAGGATCACAAAGCCGTTGCTCAAATATTTTGCAAATAAGTTTATCCAAAAGAGAAAGGAATCGCTGATGAAACTGCATCGCAACAAAGATTCTTTGCTTCCAGAGATTTTGTTTGCGTTTACTGCACAAGCAGATATCAAAAATTACAAAGAAGTGATGGTAGAAATGTTTTGTGCGAGCGAACCCCCCTACTCTGAAGTGCTTTGTGACGTGAATGTTCCATTGCATTTCATATGGTCTGAAAACGACACGACCAGCCCACTTGCGGAGGCGGAGGAAAAGCTGAACTCCATGATTCAGGAAGGAAATATACATGTCAAAGTGACTGAAGCAATGATCAATGATTCACTGCACTACATTCAGCATGAACAGCCACAGAGATTGGCAGACGAAGTCTCTAAATTTGCCCAAGCGTGTTGTAACGACGAAAGATCTCAGACTGGAATTCCTGAAAGTTAAATAGAATTTGCGTTGAACGCGTTGGAGTGATAATATTATTGTATGGTACATAAATTTTGAATATTCCCTCTTGCAACAATGACAGTATTATCTCAGAACAAAGCAACTTCAAACTGCCTAACAGTCAAGTAACAGTAGTGATTTACGTTTTAGCGCGAAATTGAAAATACATTTTTCGCTCAGCGTCAGTTGAATTTGGTTGAATTTTGACAGTCGGCAAATTGAAAATATCAGAACGAAATATTCCGTTTAAAGTACAACTACTAATACTACTTGTAACTACAGCCTACAGCCTACAGCCCGGAATGGTAGATACATCATCCTTACTATTACAGTCAAAGAACGAAGCGACGAAAAAAGACAACAGCTATCCAGAAATACCATCCTTCGGATCTGTTGAAGATATGCACAGCAGCAATATTGGCAATGACCCAATCACGTACCCTATGGGTTTCCTGGATGGATCAGAACTTCCATCCATCCGAATTGAGAATGTAAAAAGACGCATGAGAATTCTCACGGGTCTTGCTGCCATTGGAGGATTTCTTTTCGGTTATGATACTGGTACGTAGTCAGTCCCTGCTCCCTGCTTTGGTTTTGTAATACAGTAGCTACAAATGTATTTTATTCAGTCATTCTCGAAAACCTACACTAACCCAACGTCCCAACAGGTGTAATCTCCGGGGCAATGCCGCCCATCTCAAGAACTCTGAACCTTTCAGACATACAGCAGGAAGTAGTAGTTTCTTCGACGGTCTTGTCTGCGTTTCTAACTTCCCTAATCGGTGGAACAATGAATACAAAATATGGAAGGAAAAACACAATTTTGGTCGCATCGTTCGTTTTTGCGATTGGCGCAGTAATTATGGGCATTGCCTGGAACTACCATTCCTTGGTTCTTGGTAGAATCATTGTCGGTGGAGGGATTGGACTTGCGTCACTCACAACACCAATGTACATTGCCGAAGTTGCTTCGCCTTCCATGAGAGGAACTCTCGTTACCGTCAATGGTCTTTTGATTTGCTTTGGGCAGTTTTCAGCAGGAATGATTGATGGCATTTTAGATGAAATCGACCCAGAAAATGGTTGGAGAATCATGCTTGGCTTAGCAGCTGTGCCGAGCATAATTATGTTCATTGGATTTCAATACATGCCCGAGAGTCCAAGGTGGTTAGTAATGAAAGGCAGGAATCAAGAGGCCAAAACTGTTTTGATGAGCATCCGCGACTCTGATAGCGAAGCGATTGATGAATTGGATGAAATTATCCAGGTTTGTTTACTCATGGGAGCTACGAGCGCAGAAACTCCGATTGATGGTTCCAGCAATGACAGTCCTAGGTCCAGCAGCAACATCTTTAACTACGGCAACGATGATAGCGATGGCGGCAGCAGCAGCAGTAGCAGCAGTAGTGGAAATAACGAAGGAGCTCTTGAAATGAATCTTATGGCCCATGAAAATTCCCCTGAACCGCATAATCGACATAATGGAGAGGCAGATTTTAATTCCAGTGCACGTAATGATACCTCATTCCTTGGCCAAGTGAAAGAGATGTTGTCTGATCCACCTACACGGAGAGCACTGAAATTGGGTTGCGGTATGATGGTACTACAACAGCTTTCTGGTATCAATACTGTCATGTACTATGCTGCAAGTATTTATCAAATGTCTGGATTCGATGGTGAGTCCAATTGTTGCTTTATTCCTCGTGTGCTCGCTCAACATTCCTTTCGCTAATTCGATTTTTTAAGAGAAAACGGCAATTTGGCTAAGTGGATTCACCGCACTTGCACAAGTGACGGGGGTCGTAATCAGTTTATATTTGATCGAGAAGAAAGGTCGCAGGCCGCTAGTTCTCTCTTCGCTCTTCTTAGTTACCTTGGCTCTGATGGGTCTTGGATTATGTTTCTACCTTGGACGAACTAGCTCTGGCGATATCGTAAATCCGGGCATTGACGCAAATAATGTATGCAGTTCCAAACCGGCAATCGTTTGGAGTGGGATCACGGCATATTGCTATGATTGTACGTCAATGGAAAGCTGCGGTTTTTCTGAAGGGGTCTGTACCAGTGGAGATGAAGATGGTCCATTTGACTACCAGTTAGAAGAGGGATCCACTTGGCAATACGATAAATGCGAAGAGGTCCATTATGGGTATCTTTCCGTATTTTTCATGGTTGCCTATTTACTTGCATTTGGTATTGCGATGGGCCCAATCCCTTGGACAATCAACAGTGAAATTTATCCACTTGAGTATCGTTCATTGGCAGTCTCCTTTTCGACAGCAACCAATTGGATGGGGAACTTCGTTGTCAGCGCAACTTTTTTAACTATCAGTTCTCCATCTGTATTTACACGTTATGGCGCTTTTTGGCTGTATGGAACAGTGGCGCTGCTAGGCCTTGGATGGATGTGTTCAGCTTTACCGGAAACTAAGGGAAAAAGTTTAGAAGAAATCGAGGAGCTTTTTAGGAGGCCTGGTGATAACATTAAGAACTCAAGTCTCACAAGAGAGCAAAAAGAGGCTATGGCGAAGCTTACTGTTGCAGCGGGAGGCCATTAGGCTGCCAATTATGCTGTGAAGACCGGACGATTGGCTTGAAAAGTCATAGAGATAATGCCAAGAGTTCAAAGTGTGTATGTAATGTCAAGAGTTTAAAGTGTGTATGTAATGTCAAGAGTTCAAAGTGTGTATGTATTCATAATAATTTGATTTTTTCAAACGACAAGCAACGGAGTCATTTTTCAACCAAAATGGCAGATTTCAGATTTCCTCTTCATTTATTTTAACAGTGCTTTGCAGCGCTCGCGTTGCTGCGTTAGCATTTCTGCGTTTCTGCTCCCTATTACAAACCGTCTTCTATAGTTTCATTTAATATCTTGCCTTCATCATCGATCAGATGACGCATTGTAGCTAAGAAAACATAGTCTTCAATGGTATCGATGGAACCTTTAAAGTCGCAACTGCACAAGTGGTGTTTTTCAGTGACGGAAATAGACTGAATACCACGTTGGCTGAAATAAAGTCTTCAATGATTTCAATGAAACCTTCATAAGTCGCAACTGAACAAGAGCATAGCAACGAGTTCGCTGCCGGAGTTGAAACGCAAGATGCAGCTTATCCTATCCCAGATTCACCATTCAATGCAACTGGAATCACTTCTGTGCGGCCAACAGATTCTTGCTGGAGTTTCAGATGCCTTGAATCTTACGATACGCTTAGAGAATGGAATTCTGTCTTCTAACGCATCTATAAAAAGTGCACTTGAGCGATGCTCATCTTTGAATATTCAGGTGTAAAAAAAGGCTGAGACTCTTATTCTGCTCTACAGTTTTCTTGCAGCATCCACGCCAGTACCACTTACAGAGACCGTATTTGTAGATTTTCAATATAAAATGCTGTAATAAAATTATAGAAGGATGGATGATGAATACTCATGCTGCCAACATACATGCAAGATTATGTGCTACCCTCTCTCTAATTAAAGCACCTTGATCTGCAAAAAGTCGGGAGATTCCGTTGCAGCGACTCCTTGTCATTCTCAAATCCGTCTAGGCTAAAGATGATCGTATTACCTTGAGGGCATTGAATTTCAAGCGAAACGTATTCATTTGTTTCTTTGTCTCGCTGACCAAAAGCTTGCACTCCGCCACAATCGTCGCAATACCACCATCTTTTATCATAATCTGCCCAAGGAGGGAAACTGACACAGGAAAGGACGCGGAAACTCTCACAGGGTGAAGTAGTTCCATCGCCATGAAAGAGGATCACAATTGATGCGAAGATGCATATGCAGCAAACGATGAGTCCAAATAATCTAGAGAACAGCAAGTTTGCATGTGATCTGAATCGAGATTCCTCTCCTTCGATGTTAACTTGGCCCAGCATTGTCGATGCACAAATGAATCCAAGGACAAACCCCCCTAAATGCATGAAGTTGTCTGTGTAGGGCGTCAATCCCATGAGTAGATTCAAGAAAATGTCCAAAACGAGGACCATTAAAACAGACAAATGATGCCGTTTACTTCGTCCCTTGTTGATGAAGTCGCTAAATAGGAGCTTTCGATTCTTGATGATCTCAGCAACACATGCTCCAATCAAGCCAAATATTCCACCAGATGCCCCGACTGAGATGAATTGAGGCAAGAAAATCGCAGATAAAATAGTGCTCCCGACTGCAGGCATGACGAATAGAATGGCAGTATTAGCGAACCCATGATTTCTCTCGACCGCGCGACCAATATAAAAGATTGCAAAACAATTCAGAAGGAAGTGCACAATCCCACCATCTTTCGTAGAAAGAAAATACGCATTTGTTAGGTTGCTAGAAGACGAGTGAAAACCTTGTACGCTTCAAGATTTGAATTCAATGACTTACGTAATATCATGGGGCTGAATAATCTCCATACTTCAAATGAATTCACAATCAATTGTGATTGCTTGGCTCCCATTTTCAATAGCACTTCAGCACTTGGACCAAAAGATGGGTTGCTAGATGCTGCTTCTAAGACCCACCCGTTTAGTCCGATAGAAAACACAAGTGTAATTAAACAAATCAGAAGGATACCATAAGCAAAGAATGGTCGATTAAATCCCTTTGTCTTTGACGCAATGAAATCGCACCAACAAAGATACCTGTGTGGGTGAGGAAAAATATAATGTGAGTAATATTGATTCGAAATCAATAACATCCTAAAACTACAAGTAGAAACTCACGGCAAGAGATTCGCCCTGCGGAAGGCAGCATCTTCTGCCCATTCGACATCCTGGCGGACCGCTGACAAGAAATCATACAAGCCCAATAGACCCCACTGTTTGCTCCTACCAAATATCTTTCTTCGCTTCTTTTGAGCAAATTCAAAGTCCCGCAACCGACGAGCCAAGGTCGGAGCAAGGTTGTTCTTCTCAGTCCAATCCTTGGATAAGATTGCAGCTCTTTCCCGCATTGTCTCAGCAACACCATTGTGTATCTCCATATCAGACCGCGAGCGAGGAGAAATTAGTTCGTTATGGGCTTGAGCTACAAATGAATCTTCGTCGCATTCGGCATTGTCTACAACTTGATGGATTGTTGGCTGCTCGTCGGCAGCAGGAATGTCCAATATTTGATGCACATCTCCGTCTGAATATTGTGATGTCGATATAAAGCAGGAATATTTAGAATGCGTGTGCAACAATGTATTATGGGAACGTGAGAAATGTCTATCTTGACGATCAATCTGACTTACACATTTCTCTAAATGTAAAGCCAGCATCAGTCTTTCCATATTGAGGACTAGCAGATAAAGTGGCACTGATAAAACTGTCAGTCATAGATTCGTCATCTGGTAGCTCCGTAAACAAAGTGAGGTAGTCTCCTCGCGTGATAGAACTGTAAGACGAGATACAGAAAATCAACAGATGAGCAAAATAACATGGATGAGGTACTGACAATCGATGATCGACGACAAAGTGCTTCAATTATACTCACAAACAGATCCCGACCTTTCTTGCGTAGCGTTCATTCTCCTTTGCTTCTTTTGTAGACGGTGCAATCATATAGTTTTCCCGATCGTCGTCGAACATACGAATTCTATCGAGACCCGAAGTAATAACAGTCTCTACTCCTTCTTCGTACGACAACTCTTCGATGTTCACCGGTGAGATTCCAAGACTTCCATTGAATGGAGAGATAGAATTCGAAGCAGTCGATGCATAACTGGATTCTTCAGCGGCGCTGGTGACACACCTGAGTATTTTGTTGTTGTTGTCGTCACTTGTATCCTTCAGCTGGGACGACATGATGATGATGGTTGTCGTGTGGTGAGAGTTGTGATTTGTGAGCTATCGTTCACAACTCGCATCTACCGGTATATTCAAATTCACTCTCTCGTCATGGCATACATTTCAAAAAAATCCGTTATTTAAGGTTTGAATGGTGATCGTCTGGAATACTCCTTCTTGCCCATGGCAAGTGGTGTGTGAAAGAGTGATTAACACATCGCACATCACACACGTAAAATGAGGTACACACACACACGACAGAAAAAGTGTGACTATTTTTGTCATCAACTTTACAGTACAGTGGGGTAGCATGATACATAGGTTATGTACCTAAAGGTGTCATCAATTAGCCTGAAGATTCAGGCTCATCATCATTCACTTCACATAATCTAAGGGCGTCATGATGGCTCGCAATCAACAAACATGAGCCATCATCAACAAGACATCACGGAAGAGTGAAATAATGAGAAAAAATTCCCTTCCCCACATAAAACACGAGAAAGTTGAAACGATGAAGATAATTTTATCACCTTCCAATGAAGTAGAAGTACTAGCCTCTACCCCCCCAAGCGCCGCGGCCATTCTCACAGAAGATTGTTTGCGTTTTGTTGGACTTCTATGTCTTAAGTTTGACGGGAGAAGAAAGGCTCTACTAAAGGATCGAGAGGTAGTGGCTTTAACTTACGATTCTTTGGAAATTCCATCGTTCCAGAAGTCAGGTAAGATCAGTGATACTGCATGGAAGTGCGCACCTGTGCCAGCTGATGTAGCTGATAGGAGAGTTGAAATTACTGGACCCGTGGACAGAAAAATGGTTATTAATGGGCTAAATTCTGGAGCAAACGTTTACATGGCGGATTTTGAAGACAGTACCTCTCCAACCTGGAAAAATATCATTGAGGGGCAGCAAAATTTAAAGGATGCAGTTGCTGGCACAATTAGTTTTGAAAACAGATCGTCTGGTAAAGTATACAGATTAAACAAAGAAACATCTACACTTTTCGTGAGGCCAAGAGGATGGCATCTGGATGAGGCGCATATTACTGTGAACGGCCAATCTGCGAGTGGAAGTATTGTAGATTTCGCACTCTATTTCTATCACAATATCCATAACTTGTTGGAGAAAGGAACTAGCAGTTATTTCTATCTTCCCAAGTTAGAGACCAGTCTCGAAGCAAGGTTGTGGAATGATGTGTTTATTGCAGGTAAGTTTCATCATTATCCTATCCTCCTTATGCTGGCCTTTACCAATCACACATCTCATTCATTTTTTTGTTACAGCACAAAATTATCTTGGAGTGCCAGTGGGAACTATCAGGGCTACTGTCCTTTTAGAGACAATTACGGCTGCCTATGAGATGGAGGAGATACTTTACGAATTGAAAGAACATTCGCTTGGGTTGAATTGTGGTAGATGGGATTACCTCTTTAGCTACATCAAGAAATTCAAGTGCCACGGTGATAAAATTGCCCCGGACAGGAAGTGGCTAACGATGGATACTCCATTGATGGAAGCATACATGAAGCGTTTGATCTACATTTGCCACAAGCGGGGTACATTTGCAATGGGCGGCATGTCAGCTGCAATCCCTATCAAGAACGACCCAAAGGCAAACAACGAAGCAATGGAGAGAATCAAGAAGGATAAATTGCGTGAGGTGACAGCCGGTCACGATGGATCCTGGGTAGCGCATCCTGCATTGGTTAAGCTTGCGAAGGATGTTTTTGATGCCCATATGCCGACGCCAAACCAGATCGAGCTGAAGCCCGGTCTTGTTGGAAAGTCAGTCACAGAACATGAGTTGCTTCAATTGCCCAAAGTCGCGTATGGAGAAGCAATAACTTCTGCTGGTCTAAAGAAAGGAGTTGCCATTGTCATAGCTTACACGGAGGCCTGGCTTAGAGGAATTGGATGCATCCCTCTTTCAAACGTAAGTCTTTTACGCTGCTGCTGCTGGATAATTGTGGAAATGATTCAAAAGAGTTTTAGATCTCACTTTCTTTTGAATAAAGCATATGGAAGATGCAGCAACCGCAGAGATATCTCGCGTGCAAATCTGGCAGTGGAGGTATCACTCTGAAAAGACTCAGGATGATGGTCTCATTGTTAGCACGAAGAGGATTCAACAGCTCGTGCAGGAAGAGGTTCAAAGGAATGCATCCAAAGGAGGAAGGTGGCGCCTTGCTGGCAAACTAGTAAGTTATCTATGATCCAAAGTTCGATTGTATCTTCCTAATCATATTCTTCGTACTCACAATTGAAAACTCATCTTCGTAAAGGTGGAAGACATGCTTACAAAAAACAAACTTGATGACTTCTTGACAACCGTTTGTTATCCCCACATTGTGACGATCGATAGTGTATCAGCCATGTCCAGACTTTAATAAAGCAATGATCAAATCACAGCCACAGCAAAATTTGTCGAGTACTGTACGCACGTAAATACATCCATATTAAAATTAAACACATCTTATGATTTTTATAATTTGCCAAAGATAGTCTTGAAATCATCCAATGTTGGGTTCCCTGTGTTCCCAGAGGATGCCTTGTCTGACAGAACCTCACTCGCCATGCCTTGTTTTCTTTCTTGCATCTTCACAATCTTTTCTTCGACAGAGTCAGTCACAATGAACTTTCTAACCCTAACCTTCCGAGCGGTCTGACCAATTCTATGAATTCTGTTTATGCATTGCGATTCGAGCGCATGGTTCCACCAAGGATCAACAATGAAAACTGAAGATGCCGCGGTCAAATTCAATCCGACCCCACATGCTTTCATACTTGCAAGTAATACCATCCCTCTCTTCTTTCCATTCTCATCTGTTGCAGTCGTCGACGAAGAATTAAATTGCTTCACAGTGCGTCTGCGATCATTTAGAGACATTTTACCATCAAGGCGAAGGTGGCTGATTGATCTTTTTGTAAACTCTCTTTTCAGCAAATCGAACATGCCAAGATACTGAGAGAAAATTAATACTTTACTTCCTGGATCCTCATCCCAAATTGATTCGAGCTCTTGAACAATCGCAACGATCTTTGAGCTACTCTTTCCTTTTAAAGCGGATTCAAGAATATCTCTGGCGTTCAATTCATCCTCTGCAGATGTCGTATTCTTAGTCCCTCGATCGTTGGCTTCTTCTCTTTGCACTGCTTCTATCTGCGTACAAATCACATCACCATCTGCTATCTCCTGAGCACAAATCGGGCATTCTCCACGATCTGACTTTGATAGGCTTTTCTTTCTATCTAGAGAATTTCGAAGACAGGACCGACAAAATATATGAGAACAGGGAGTGACTGCTAGGTCACTCGTAGAAGGGATATCTAGGCAGATAGCGCATTCTTCACTAAGAGTACCGTTGTTTTGAATGCATTGTGTGAGGGACTGAACAACCGATTGGGTATAAAGTTGGGAACCTATGCCGCCATCATCGTCACCCATTGAATCGACTACGCCCCTCTTGTTGGTGGCATTCAAGAGCTCTCTGATGAATCTATCATGTTCCCCATCTCCATTCTTTGGGCAATCGACTTCTCCAGATGGCGATTCTGATTCAGTTCCATTATAAAATGCACTGGAATCATCTTTAATTTCCTTTTCTAATCTTGACTTCACTGTTAGCGCCAAGTGGTCACAGCTTTGTCGCAGGCGCTGGAGTAAAGCAAAAATTGCAAACCAAGACTTTGAGGCAGTACCCGCTTGTATGAAACCTTCAAACACCGTTTGAGATTTAGACAGTAGGACGTTGTAAAAATATCTCTCTTCGTCAGACAAAGTGACCGAAATTAGTTTTGCCTCTACTGGCGGTAGAGTAAGGATGGGTTCCCCATCTTGAGTCAATGTATCCTTAGTTCTTCGTAGGAGTAGCGGTTGTAATACTCTTCGAACTCGTCCACGGGACACGGCACCGATATCCTCTGCCTTCGTTGTATTATCATTATCGATATCCTTCTTCGCCTCCTCAGCATTTTCTATTGATTTTACTTTTGGAGTTTGAATTGCCCTCTTCCAAAAGGCTTTTGAACACCATGGCTCATGCTTGAGGAATTTGATTAACCCAAATACATCTTGAAGCGAATTAGAGATTGGCGTCCCTGTGACACACCAACGTCGTTCAGCATTGATCTCGCAACAAGCTTTCGAGGCCCCAGTGTTTGGATTCTTGATTATATGAGCTTCGTCTAAAATTACCCGACGAAAACAAATCGATAATAGAGGTGTTGAGGCAGAAGAGGCTCCTTTTCTCGAAGAATATTCACTCTGAAGGGTACCATACGTAGTGATCAAAACGTCAACTCCAGCGAGATCAGATTCTCCAAGCTTCTTTGCTTGGTCACCATAGTACATCAAACAAGATAAAGACGATTTGGATTGAACCTCCTCTTCCCATTGCGACAGGAGTGAGAGGGGAGCGACAACAAGTGTAGTGATTGGATCGCTATTCGACATTCCTGAAACCATCTGACTTTGAGAATATGGCCTCGACTCAGCGTCATCACCATCATCATCGCTTTCAATCTCTATGATATCCATGCGAGACGATTTATCTGTACTAGAAGTGGGTTTCCTGTTTGCATCCTCTCTTCTCTCTGCGTCTTTTGCGATTAATGCAAGTAGCATCACCGTCTTTCCAAGTCCCATTTGATCAGCTAATATGCCACCACAACATTCTCTGGGGGCATTTGGTGAGCGCTTAGACGCAGTCTGAAGAAGCTCATTCACATAAAAGGTATAAACAGCTTTACCGTCTGAATCCTTATCCCAAAGAAATCGCTGCTGCCATAAAGGATGGACAGCAGGCTCCTCTTCTCCATCCAGCGACTTTGCTTCTAAAGCCACCTCATTTGAAACTAAAACTGGCCCAACAGCGCACTGTACGCCTACAACCTCGTTTCTACCACTACCACTCGCTGAAGTGTCGACCAAGTCTTCACCAGCTGCCGCACGATGCGACGCAGATAATTCCGAAAGCAGTTCCAGTTGTCTTTTGAAAGCCTCACTATTCTTCTCATTTGCATGTTCCTCCCTGTGAATCATCCAATTCAGTGCCTGGCGTTGATAGCATTTCAAATGGACACCCTTTTTATTCAGCATGATTGGATCACTCTCTTCAATCAGTTGCTGGTTAATTGAATCAGCTCCTTTCGGCGAGGGGGTGTTTGAGTATAAATCTTGTGCCCATTTTGGCGCATCCTCCTCTTCCGCGTCGTTCTTCCCATCCACATCTTCTTCCTCGTCACCGCTTTTCTCTTCATTTTCACTTCGATTATTTCCCTTGGCATTATTATTGGAATCAAATGTTGGTAAAGACGAATAATGCGCCCATTGAAGCAAATCAAATGCAGCCCTAGATATGGCTGAAATGGGACTTTTTCCCGTCCCAGTCCAATACTCTGTATGGTTCTTACTTTCGTCAGGAACCTGATCATTAAAAAGATCAAAGAAATCATGCGGCTGGAGAATGTACACATTAAGTTCCAGTGGTACCTCCATGCCAATCTCAATTCTGTCATCTCCCATCAAACCTTTTGCTACAATCTTGATTAGTGGCTTGTTTTCCCCAGTAATACCTCGTAGGAGAGGAGACAGAAATGATGATAGTTTGGTATCAAAAGTTCCTTCAATTCTATTCCCCTTGAATCTCACAATGTTTGCCCCCTTGGCAGCCTTTGAAGCGGCAGATGACGATGATGGCGACGACGCCTGTGCAATGGAGATTGTCTCATTGTACTGTATGGATCCATTCCGAGTAGTCGACAGACCACATATCCAACGCTGACAGAGAAGTAAACCAGAATCTCCACCTTTAATGGCTTGAACACTGCATTTTGCCTTCGGTGTTGATTTTTTCACTGTACTCGTAGTTGGCATTGACTTCTTCTTCTCCGACAATGGCTTCGCAGTGCGTTCAAGTCTTTTGTCCCCCGTGGCCGATGTCACTGCAGATTTATACGATGATTCCACATGATTATTCTCTTTGCTATTCGATTTAGCAGCCGGTGTGCCCCGTTGCTGCGAATGATCCATCCCCGATCTCGCTGAAAAAAAGCCGCTCTTCATTCCGCTCAAAGGACTTGAACTAGTGTACTGCCCTGTAATCAGTTTTTCAGCCGCAACTTGGACATTATGCCCACAGCTTCTGAGACAATTTGATAAATCTGTTTCGCTGTATTGTGTACATCCTTGAGTAAAGTCTCTCAGAGTTTGTAGTTGGGATAGGAAACTTGTGTTATTTTTAGCGGCAGGTTTGACAGCTTTTGGTTTCTTTTTGGAACTTTCAGAAGATGGGATCTTGCGCTTCGACTTGGGCATTTAAGAAAATGTAGGAATTTGAGTTGAGTTGAATGGAGATCGTGAAAGGGAATGCCGATCGGGAATAATGGTTGCACGATTGTTCGGTTCATCTTGCGTGCTTGCGGGCAAACTGGCTGTGGTGTTAGGTGGTAGCAAGCGTAATAACGTCTTCTTCGTTTTCGAAATTTTGGGGATTGATTTTTATGGCGCGCAGTACTAGCCAAGCTTAAAAAAACCTTCCGGTACGGTGTCCTTCATACTATGAACTTGACATTGTTGAAAGCAGAGAGTAAGTCCTAATAAAACTTATGCTACCACCAGTCTACCACCTCAATAAAGCACTTTGAAGGTTTAGGTAGCTTGCTAATTCAAGACAGGCATTTATTGATTTGCCTTCCTTCAATAGGCCTTTCCCATCTAAAATAGGCCATTTCAGAATATTCCTGCCACAAAATTCCCAAAATCTATGGATTTGAATTTGGTCCAATCTTTTACAATGACAGAGTTCATGAACAGATTTTGAATAAAGCATTCTCTCTTGTATATTTAAAATGGTGATAGAGTACCACCTGCTTTGAGTATGGTCCACCGCTAAGTCATCATATAATAAGGTTTCATTTTTATAACCAACTGGTTTACCTCGCAACCATTACTACTACTAGTACCATCAATGGCAATAACGTCGACCCGCACTCAGCTTCCAACCTTTTAAAGCATCGACCAGCATTGGGGGCATAAAGAGATCAGAGGCATCGAATCCTACATTCGGATTCCCTCAAATATCGATTCCATGTCCAAAGAGAATATCTCAAACCTTAGCGTGCAGAGCGTGATAACCTTACACACCAACTCAAGAAAGCTCATATTGAAACATCATCCACTATTGCTACTATTTCAAGCTCTTCCTCCAAGAGAGTCGAATCTTCAGTTTCTTAATCCCCTCCAACCAAATCAAAGAAGCCAATCAATCCTAATGCAGTGAGAAACCGTATTGCCAAGAAATCATTCTCCCTCGTTAAGAAAACTGCACAACAATGAAAAAAGAGGCCTTGGAATGAACTTGTCGACACCATCCCCTCCGAAGGAGGAACTCATGGCAGACTCTGGTACGTTTTAATCAACAAACACTGCCCTGATAGTCAAGTGTCAGTTATATGGGACTGAAGTTATCACAGATTGGTCAGGCAAGCCTGATACGGAATTTATCCATCCTCCTGTCAAGTTTGATGGCAAAATGAGGGTGTCTAAAGGTGTAAAGCCATCCAAGATCCATGGCTGGGCACAATTCGAAAGTGCTGAACTCAAGTTGGAGAAGAAGAGCTTGACGTTGAGTGTCAAGTTCAGGACTTACTTAGCGGGGCGTGGTAATCATCCCAACGGAGGCCCACTTTATGGGCGTTTTCAAAGGTAATTCACAATTCTGTACTGGTTGCGTACATGTGCCACCAACTACACATTGACCACCAAATAATTCTGTGTCTGTATACGTATGCCGTTGATCTGGCAGGCTCCGGGTATTATCATACCTGCCAAGGTTGTTTGAGAGGATGTAAGGTTGAAAAGATGCTTTTTAAGGGGTTGCAACCAAGATTGAGCCGAAAATCATATTTTGCCTTGCCAGCCATGATCGAATATGCCAAGGCTGCATCTGTTATGGATCCAGCAATGGGCCCAACATGAACAAGACTTGGTGCTAAGTTACAATCAATTGGTACTCGTTTGAATGTTGCCTTCAATCCCACACAGCCACATAGAGCTCCAGGAATTCGAATAGATCCACCTCCGTCGGAACCTACGGCAAGGGGTACCAAACCCAATGCTACAGCTGCCGCTGAACCCGATGATGA
>Ga0115005_10000415_pt1 | contig 32650 bp, 26 predicted proteins | sample ArcOceMetagenome_FD_87163 | JGI IMG/M metagenome (GOLD analysis project Ga0115005, IMG submission 87163) | Marine eukaryotic phytoplankton communities from Arctic Ocean - Arctic Ocean - Greenland ARC118M Metagenome | ecosystem: Environmental > Aquatic > Marine > Oceanic | place: Arctic Ocean...
ATTTAAGATTTAAGAAATTAATAATAATGGATAGTTACCAATAACTATCCATTTTATTTTTTCTATTTCGTAAAACGAATAGGTACAAATATTTTCGTTTCACCCTGATAAAGGTCTCCTGAAAGTTCAATTATTTTTAGTTCCTTGCCTGCTTCCAAAATAACTCTATCAAATGATGACCCTAAACTCTTGGTGATCTTTTTCTCTGTAATCTCACCATTAGCATCGATGCTATATGCTACAATACTTGTTCCTTCAATTCCAGAATCGATTAGGTGTTCTGGAAATTTTACTTCTGCTATGATCTTATTTCGCAGTTGTTGCATAGCAGTTTGAGTTTGCTGAAAAGGAGTTGCCTCTGCAGGCATAAATTCATCAGTATTCACATTTTCCATGTCTTGTGAATATGAAAAATTTGCAAATAAAATACTGATTGTGAAAATGATAATTAATCTCATTGTATGTTCTTTTTAGGATGTGAATTAATACTACAAAGTTAGAGTGAAGAGAAAAAGAAGAAAATAGGGGCTGGGGAGGAAATTAATGGGGACTAGACCCTACTTGCACTTAATACATCAATATAATCAGATCTCAAAAGTTGTTTAAAAAACACCTTACATGGATTTCTTTTTAACAATCGTTCGGTTATAACATTAACAACAATGCAGAAAATAAAACGTCAACGAAGACAAAGTTGTAAAACTAAAAATTCTTGTCTCCCCTATTTATTTCTGAAACACAAGTTTAGCTATTGATTCGTCCATTTCGTGGAGTATCAGTTGGTATGATTAGGTTAACCTTATTATTGTAACAATATATTTACAATCTGATTTTCAACCTAGTTTATCAAGGTATTAACCTCTGATGAACACAAAATCTTTATGTGTAATGAAAACTCAAAAAGCAAAAAAGCTTAAAGACTTTAAAAAAATCGCTATCAAGAAAGATGCTTTGACAAAGTGAAAGGAGGAATCGGAGATGAGGATATTATTAATAGCTATATTGGTAATAGATTAATTTTCATTTGAACCTTCCATTTTTTTTTGGAATAATATTTATGGTTTCTTAAATTTTCACGAGTCGTTTCGTTTCAATGATTTCATTCCTATTTAAAATTTGAACATTATAAATTCCATTTGAAAAATCGTTTAAATTCAATTGATAGGTTGTATCATTTTCCTGCCATCCAACTGTTTTTACCAATTGTCCAACTGAATTAAATATCATTAGTTGCCATTCTTTTTTATCACTTGGACGGGTAAATTGAAATCTTCCATCGCTTGGATTTGGGAAAATGGTAACTCCTGAATTTTGCCCAGAGGAGGCTAAATAAACAATGGAGGAATATTCAAATGACTCATCTAAATCCACCATTTTTAAGCGATAATAATTATCAGGTTGAGATGGAAAAAAGTTAGTTACACTATAACTTGAAGTGATAGTTGAATTTCCTTCTGCAGCAATTCTCCCAAGTGTTTCAAATTGGATTCCATCCTTGGAATGTTCTAATAAAAAATGAGAGGCATTTTCCTCTGCCGCAGATTGCCAAGATAAAAGATGTTCTCCTTTTTTATTTATAACTCCTTCAAATTTTTCTAATTCAATAGGAAGTACTGATGATTCCATTACTTGCAGATTATCAATAGCCATGTCGCTTCTAAAACCATTTCCTCGTTCCGCACGAAATCGAATTTTAATGGAAGAACCTATGTATGCGGATATATCAAAGGTTTTTTCTATCCATGCATCAGTCATAAGAGTTTGTTGCTGTCCCTCAATTGCTGGGGCGAAGTCATTAATCCAACTTGTTCCATCATGCAAATCAACATGTAACGTCCCCATTTGGAATCCAAACATATGATAATAAAAACTCACCAAAGGATTAGTTGCTCCAGAAGCGACATCAATAAGAGGACTAATTAACTCTGCAATATCTCCTTCAGCATATCCTGATGCTTCGGAATAAATATAAATTCCAGAATTATTTCCTAAGGATTGATCTATAGCAGGCCCCGTGCCCTCTGATAGAGTTACGCCAGCACTCGTATTCCATCTGTATGCATTTACTGTTGCATTAGGATTAGCAGTCCAACAACCTTCAAATCCTGTTGCATTTCCACTTACAGTAAAGGCATCTAAACCGTTTGCGTAAGGAAATGGAACTGATTGAGCACTATTGTAAGTTATCTGATCTACAAAACCTCGGTCAATTCCATTACTAACAGTATTATCTTTGGTATAACTCCATTTTAAGTCGTGGTCAAAATTTGGATCAAGTGCGTAAGTTTTAGTCGTCCAACCTACTGATCCCGATATTGAATTTTGCTGCACTCCATCAACGTAAAATCGTAAAAAATCAAAGTTAACTTCAGAAGAGACACTCCATTTGAAGCTTACTTGGTCTACACAGGATACTGTGGTAGAGAAAGAAGAGGTTTCGCCATCTTGGATAGTTCCAGACGTAGCACAGTCGCTCCCATTAGTAGCCCAAGGGCCAAAAGACCCCCAAAACCCTCTATTGTTGGTTGATCCACTTGTAGAATAGGGATAGGTAGTATTATCTACAGCTTCTTCCAGAGATTTCTCGGAATACTTCATGCCATACGTCATAGTCAAATTATGATCCAAATCGCCAACCACTACATCTTGATAATTAAATTCGTATTCTACCGGGGGGGTAGAAAAATCAAACCATCCACTAGTAACTTCTGTACGGCAATCATCACCAATACCAAAAATACCAGTAGCCGAATCAAACTCACATCGGTCTCCCGTGTCATCTTCCCAGGCATCAATCCGAGCGCGAACACGTGGTGCGAATGATTGGAAATTATACCCGATTTCTGCCATAACTACAGATTGTACACAGTTATTAATTGAATCACATTCATTACAGCCAGAATAAGTAGAGACGTTAGTACCTTCGTATTCGATCCAACCTTTTCGGGTATATTCCATACCGCCTATTTCAAAATTACAGACATTCCCAATGCTAGCAAATTGGCTGATATAAGCATTGTAGTTAAGATATTGGGCTTTAACCAAACCTGTGAAAAATAAGAGAAAAATAAGTACAGAAAAATATTTTTTTTCCATTTTGATAATATTTAGATGAAACTATATTTAATATTTAAAAAAAATAATCGGAGCGACGAAACCATCACTCCATATGATTCATTTGTTTTTTTAAGGTTAATACCTATGGCCATATTAAATATATGGGCCATCTAATATTAGACTAGTTCAATATTTTTGATGTATCCAAAATGGACATTCATGTATCAAAAACGGATATTTTAGGCTTGGCAATAAGAAATACTTATCTATTTATTTTATGTGATTTTATGTATCAAAAATAAAATGAAATGGAAGAATGAACAATGGGGTCTAGAGAGGAAATTAATGAGGGCTAGGCTCTACTATGCAGAAGCTGGTTGATTATTTGATCAAATAATCAGAATTAAAGTATTTGAAAATCTTCTTGGCTTTTTATAAACCTACACTTTGACTCATCCTGCTCACAATTAAATTTATGAAGCAGGATGTTTTTTAGAAAAAGAGACAGACTCTTCTTTATTTTATAAAATTATGGTAGGTCTCACTAAGATATTCTTCTGCCCCTATTTCTTTTCGCTTCGCAAAATAAGATTCCGCATCATCTCCAACTAAATATCTCAACCGATCAGAATCATCATTCGCCGCTTCAAAAATCTTTTCGGCAACTGCAATTGGATCAGGCAAATCGGGTTGTCGTTGCTTTCTACTTTCAATAGTTTTTTGAGTTGGTTCAATATATTCGGGCATGGATTCATCGTGCGACCAACTCATTCCTTCCAACTGGAAATTAGTTTTAAAACCGCCCGGCTCCACCAACTTTACTCGAACATTCAGCGGTCTCAATTCATAAGAAATCGCTTCCGTAAATCCTTCCACCGCCCACTTGGAACAAACATACATCGAGGCCAAGGGATAACTCACCAATCCCGCAATAGAAGAAATATTGATAAAAAGGCCAGTTCGATTTTTCCTAAAATGTGCTAAAAAAACTTTTGTCACCATCATCACACCTTTAATGTTGACGGCAAGTTGTCGATCAATTTCAGATTCGGTGGTCGGCTCGAAAGCGCCATAACATCCAAAACCTGCGTTGTTAACAATCACATCAATTTTCTCGAAATCATTTAAAATCGCAGCCTTAGAATTTTCAATACTTTGCGTATCAGTTACATCTAATTCATAAATGGAAATATTTGGATGCACCGTCAAAGTTCCCGCTTTCTCAATATTTCGCATCGTCGCAATGACTTGCCAATTTTTTTCAGCAAAATACTCAGCGGTTATTTTTCCAATCCCTGAATTGCTCCCTGTGATAAGAATCGTCTTTTCCATATAATATTTTTTGAGTGAAGCCTATATTGTTGTTTTTATTTTCCATTTACATTTACTAAACCTTCGAGGTTTAGTAAACATTGAAGTACAAGCGACAATTTGAGCTACATCTATTTTTTACCAATAAAAACATTTTAAATCAATTTCCTACCTTTGGTTTAAATATTTTTACAAAAAAATACACCTATGAATTTTGACGAAATACAATCTCTCCGAGAAGCGATCAAAGCAAGCCCCGATAGCATTCCACTTCGAAAATTATTGGCCAATGCTTTGATGAAAAAAGAAAGATGGGAAGAAGCAGAAATTGAAATTAAAGATACCCTCCGAATGGCGCCTACTGATTTGCAAGTTAAAATTGCGCTCGCTCAAACCTTTTATGAGTTGGGAAAAATATCAACTGGTTTAATCTTGGTCGAAGAGTTAGTTGCTTTGGAAAGACCTCCTGCCCAAGCATATTTGATTTTAGCAAAACTACTTTTAAAAACTAATGATGCAGAAAGCGCAAAAGATGCTTATGAAAAAGCAACCATCATCGATGCAAGTCTAAAAGACACTTTCCTTGAATCTGAGATAAACATGAAAGTTCAGGATGGCGCAACTCCTGAACCTGAAAAAATAAAACTCGGCGGCCCAGATGAAGATGATTTTGATGACGACGATAGTTACCTAGATATCGAAAGACCTAAAACATCCTTCGAAGATGTCGGAGGAATGGATAAACTAAAAGAAGAGATTCGAATGAAAATCATTCATCCTCTTGAGCATCCGGAAATTTACAAAGCTTACGGAAAAAAAATTGGTGGAGGTATTTTGATGTACGGTCCTCCTGGTTGTGGAAAAACACATTTGGCTAGAGCAACTGCTGGAGAAATAAATGCCAATTTCATATCTGTAGGCATTAGTGATATTTTAGATATGTACATCGGGCAAAGCGAAAGAAACTTACACGCAATTTTTGAAAAAGCTCGAAAACTAAAACCATGTGTTTTATTTTTTGATGAAGTAGATGCACTCGGAGCAAATCGAACAGACATGAAAAATAGTGCTGGTAAACATGTCATCAATCAATTTTTAGCAGAGATGGATGGCGTGCAATATGACAATGATGGCATATTGGTTTTAGCTGCGACGAATGCGCCTTGGCACTTGGATCCGGCATTTCGACGACCGGGAAGATTTGATCGAATTATTTTTGTTCCGCCACCAGATGATGTAGCGAAGAAGGCCATTTTGGAAATAAAATTAAAGAAAAAACCAACAGAAACAATTGATTATCAACGAGTTATCAAAAAGGCTAAAGATTTTTCTGGAGCTGACTTGGAAGCGGTAATTGATATTGCCATTGAATCAAAATTGGAAGAAGCCATGAAGAGTGGTATCCCTACTCCACTTTCCACGAAGGATTTGGAATTGGGTGTAAAGCAACATCGAGCGACCACGAAAGAGTGGTTTAATACTGCAAAAAATTATGCATTGTTTGCAAATGATTCAGGGCTTTATGATGATATTTTGAAGTTTATGAATCTTTAATTACGAAGGAAATTAACAAAAAAAAAGAGCGATGAAATTTCATCGCTCTTTTTTTAGCTTCCTTCGCTTTACACAAGAGAGTTATCATAAGCCATTTTTATCAATGCAGCAGTATTCGAAACTTGTAATTTTCGCATAATATTTTTTCTATGCACACTTACCGTTTGATCGCTGATAAATAATTTTTTAGCAATTTCTTTATTAGACAAAGCCATCGTAATTAACCTTAATATTTCAATTTCACGTTTAGTCAAGTTATATTTTTTGATGAATTTATCATCAAATTTACTTGGCATCGCAGCTCTTTCATCTTCTGACATAATATGAATCTTCACTCCATCTCCAAAAAATCTCCCTCCATCAATTACCTCATCAATCGCTTCAAGCAATTCTAATTTCCCAGTACTTTTTAAGATATACCCATCTACCCCTTCATTAAATGCAGTTCGCACCAACTTCACTTCATCATACATGGTCAATGCCAAAACTTGCATTTTTTTATATTTCTTTTTGACGATAGAAAGCATGTTCAAACCGTCACCTTCCGGCATATTCAAATCCAACAGAAGTAAATCAGGTTGAATCTCTTTCAATAATTCTAACAACTCTTTGCCAGAATGTGCCTCTCCAATAATTTCAAATTTAAAATTATTGGCTCTGCCTAAAATGGTTTTTATACCTTCTATAAACAATTGGTGATCATCGGCTATAACTATTCGAACTGTATCCATATCAATTTTTTTGAAAGAATCATTTTCATTAAAAAATGATCTTATTCTCTCTTTTTTTTTTAGAATTTCCATATAATCCATTCTACTCAGCTTAGTGTATTTAGAATTTTATTATAAAAAAATATAAATTATTAATATTCTATATCTTCAATACAAATCCAATGCCAATGCCTAAAAAATAAGGGCAATAAATAAAGTTGTGTAAATATCGATAGGATCTTTTGGAACAAAACCTGAATTAGATTTTCTTTTAGGCATTTAATTTTTCAGCCAAAAAGGATAAGTTTCCTTTTTAAGGTTTGGAAAAAAATTCCAAGATAAGTTAATAACAATTTTAATTTGATTTATTTTTCCCGTTTTTAAACGTTTAAAAAATGAACTTAAAAATAAAATATGGGGTAAGCTTATTTCTTTAAGTACTTTATCCGCATGCCTTTTTTGATTAAAAAATACATTTGAACCTCATAAAGGTAAATAAAACATTAACATATTCAAAGGAGATATTAATCTTCATAAAAGTATCACATTACTTTTTCTCATATGAATCTGAATCGAATACTTCTCCTTTTCCGTTTTGATGTTGCGCATAATTGAATCCTGGATGAATACAATATGAACCGACTTCGCCTTTTTTATTCATTGCTAAATATCCAATTTGAAAATCTTGATACTTTTGTTTTTTGACAATTCTCATCACCGCTTCTTTGCAAGCTTCTTGGGGAGTTCGACCTTGACGCATCAATTCAACTACCAAGAATGACCCTAAAGATTTGAGTACCGCTTCACCCATTCCAGTTGCAGTTGCTGCACCGATTTCATTATCAACAAAGAGTCCAGCACCAATTATTGGCGAATCTCCTACTCGACCGTGCATTTTGTAGGCAAGTCCACTCGTGGTACAAGCACCAGATAGATTTCCATTTTTATCCAAAGCCAACATACCTATCGTGTCATGATTTTCGATATTGATGATCGGTTCATACTTTTTTTCTTTGAGCCATTTTTTCCATTCCTCAGTTGACTTTTCAGTCATCAAGTCCTCTTTTTCAAATCCTTCAGAAAGCGCAAATTGAAAGGCCCCTTCTCCTGCTAAAATTACATGCGGAGTGTTATCCATCACCTTCCTAGCTACCGAAATTGGATGTTTTATATTTTGTAAGAAACACACAGAACCACAATTTCCATTTTCATCCATGATACAGGAATCCAACGTCACCTTACCATCTCGGTCAGGTCGTCCACCATATCCTACAGACATATCGTCGGGATCTGCCTCTGGAACACGAACACCTTGTTCTACTGCATCAATTGCTTTCCCACCTTCTTCTATAATCTTCCAAGCCGCTTCGGTTGCTTTGAGATTAGGCTCCCAAGTGGCAATAACTTTGGGAATAAATTTTACATCGCCAGAAGTTGACGATTGATTTTCTTCGGCATCACATGAAGTTCCAATTGCGATGGACATAGAGCCAAGAGCAGAGCGTGATAAAAATTTTCTTCTAGAAAACATAAGTTTTACTTTTTTATGCTAAAGTAAAAAAAGTAAATCATCATTTTAAAACAACTGCTTATTTTATTTTTTTTAAAAGAACTTCAAGCCATAATGCGGGTATTGGAATACAAATAATATTTTTACAAAAAAAACTATGCAACTAGTATCCTATATATTTTTCAGAGTAATGGTTTTCCTTTTTTCGATTACGCCATTCTGGTTATTATATCGATTATCGGATGGATTACGATTTCTATTTTTGACGGTGATCAAGTACCGCTACCAAGTGGTGAAAGAAAATTTGAAACATTCTTTCCCTGAAAAAAGCGAGACGGAAATTAATTCGTTGATTGAAAAATCATATCGAAACCTTTGCGATATTTTGCTCGAGGGCATCAAAGGAATGTCGATGAGCGATGCCGAAATTTTAAAACGATATAAATTTGTCAATCCTGAAGTAGCTAATCAATATTATGACAAAGGACAAAATGTGGTCGGCATGGCAAGTCATTACAGCAATTGGGAGTGGGCAGTTCAAGCTATCAGCTTACAATTAAAATGTATCACCGTTGGAGTCGTTGCTCGCATCAAAAATAAATATCTCGACGGCTATGTTCAAAAATATAGAACGCATGAAAATGTAATGGTGCTCTATCCTGACCAAGCGAACAAAGTCATCGCCAACTGGGACAAAAGACCCGCGCTTTTCGTTTACATTGCAGATCAAAGTCCTTCCAAAAGTTCAGCAGCAAAAGCAGATTGGGTGCATTTTTTAAATCAAAAAACTGCTTGCCTTTGGGGTGGAGATCGAATGGCTCGACGCATGGATTATCCAGTTCTCAACATGGCAATTAATCGAGTAAAACGAGGACATTACGAAGTGCGACTAGAAACTATAACCGATACTCCAAGAAGTATCGCTGAAGGAGGAATCACCGCAGCTTACATGCAAAAATTAGAACAACAAGTTTTGAAAAAACCGCAAGACTGGCTTTGGTCACACAATCGATGGAAATTAACTCGATAGAGTTAAAAAAGTATAACTAACTGAATACCAATACTTTATGTTTAAAACAAATCATCCATGAAAGATAATATTCTGAACTATTTTTTTCAATTATCAGTACCCGTTATCATTTTTATTGCAACAATAATTGTTGCTTTTATTTTCCAAAAAATATATCAAAAATTCATTAATCATTCCTCTAGCATCATGAAAAATGATCCCACTAATTACAAATTTGTGGGACATGCCATGAGTGCCATTATTTACTTAGTGGGATTTGGTTGGGCTATCTATGAAATTCCTCAAATGAGGCAAATAGCTAACTCATTATTAGCAGGAGCAGGGATCTTGGCCGTGGCCGCAGGTTTTGCTTCGCAGCATGCTTTAAGTAATATTATTAGTGGTTTGTTTATCATTATTTTCAAACCATTCCGAGTCAATGATCGACTATTGATTAGAGATACGATGCAAGGATTTGTAGAGGATATTACCCTTCGCCATACGGTGATTCGAGATTTTGAAAATAGGCGAATCATTATTCCAAATGCAGTCATAAGTGATGAAGTGATTATCAACTTTGATTTTAGTAAAGATAAAATCGTGCGCCCGATTGAGTTTAATGTAGCGATGAATTCGAATATTGATTTAATTCGAGAAATTATTCAAGAAGAAATTGCTAAACATCCTCTTTCTTTGGATAACAGAACATTAGAAGATATCGAAATAGAAAAACCTAAAGTACCTGTGAAAGTTATCGGCTTCAACAACATTGGAATAATTATCAAAACTTGGACTTGGGCAATTGACGCAAGTAAAGCATATGAACTATCTTGCGATGTCATGGAGAGCATCAAAAAGAAATTTGACGAAAAGGGAGTAAAAATGGCTCTGATCAATAAAGATTTCACTTACCTGAAGCAGATCGCAAATGATTAAGGAATGTTTTTTGAATTCCATTACTTTCTTTGAAACGACCGTCAAATAGATGAATCCTTAGATTCTATATACCAAACTCGTTTCTAATAATTTTTTCAAAATAAAAATGCACTTATATTTGTGTAAGTGATTTTATAAATAAAACTTTATTAAAATAATTCATCCTATCCTACTTAAATTAACTATTTTTCAAATTTCAAAAATGTATAAAATGTATAAAATGAAAAAATTTATTGGACTCTTTCTTCTTGTATTTTTAGTGGCAGGACTTCAAAATGTATCTGCTCAAAAAGAACTTAAAGAAGGAACTATTACCATTGGAATCACCGACTTACAAGTAGATGATCCATCTGCTGCACCTCAATTACAAATGATCAAAACTGCGACTATGAATATCGCATTTACCAAAGATCAATCTTTAGTTACTGGAAACGTGATGGGAGGAATGATGAAAATGCAAATGTTATTTAAGACAGACCCAAAAGATATGCTAATGTTGATCGATGCAATGGGGCAAAAAATGATGACGGAATTAAAAGCTGATGACTTTGCAGAAATGGAGGAAAAAGCTAAAGAAGCGCAAACAAAAGCTAAAGAAGGAGACGAAGAATTTGACTACGATGTAACTTATGATAAAAAAGATAAGAAAAAGATCTCAGGTTACGATTGCTACAAAGCTAATATTGTGGTCAACAATAAAGAAGCTAAAGAAAATAACATTAAGATTGCTCTCTATGTAACTGATGCAATTAAATACCCTGCTTCAATGATGGAAAGTATCAAATCATCTGGTGCTCCTGAATTAAAATTGAAAGAGATGCCTCTTGAAATTACAATTTCGGGTGGAGAAAAAGGAAAAGGTGGTTCGATCACTTTTGCAGCTACTAAGATTGAAAATATCGTAGATAAAAGTATTTTCAAATTGAATACTACTGGCTACGAAAAAATGGACATGGAAGACCTTCAAAAAATGGGCGGCGGAATGTAATTCAAGTCTTCATTTTTTATAAAAAAATCCTGTTTTCGGAGAAATCTGAAAGCAGGATTCTTTTTTTGTAGAGACAAGCTATGCCTTGTCTCTATTGAAAAACATGTTTTTTATAAAAGAACATCAAAATCCACCAACGATTCCTATATTTCCTTCCGTTTAATAGAGTAGAAAAACATTCATTATTTAGATAAAAAATTGTAATTTTGCGCACTTATGAAAATAAAGTTAATTTTTCCTGTTTTATTGGCGATCGGATTTATATTTTGCAGCTCATGTAAAAGTGATTTTGAGAAATTACGAGCAGGTGGAGATGTAGATTTAATTTATACCAAAGCCTTTGCATACTACGAAGCAGAAGAGTATTTAAAAGCTCAAAATCTTTTCGAACTCATTATTAATAATTTGAGAGGAAAAGTGGAAGCAGAGAAAGTATATTTTTACTATGCTTACACCCACTTTTATTTGAATAGATATGTTTTGGCTTCGTATTATTTTAAGAATTTCACAACCACTTTTCCAAATAGTACGTTTAGAGAAGAAGCGGAATTCATGATTGGTTTTTCCAATTATAACCTTTCACCAAGTTATCGCTTGGATCAAACTTATTCGGCTAAGGCGGTTGACCAATTTCAATTATTTGTCAATACGTACCCTACAAGTGAACGAGTAGCAGAATGTAATGAATTGATTGACATTATGCGTCGGAAGATGGAGAAAAAAGCATTTGCCGAAGGTGAATTATATTATGACCTAAGACAATATCAAGCTGCCACTACATCGTTTGAAAACTTGTTAAAGGATTTCCCAGAGTCTCCAGATGCGGAACGGGTAAGATTTTTGATTTTGAAGGGAAATTACCTGTTAGCTCAAAATAGTATCTTTGCCAAGCAAGCAGAGCGATACAATGATACTTTAAAATATTACAAAAAATTTATTAAGAAATATTCTACCAGTAAGTACAGAAAAGAGGCGGATTCGATTTTTAATAACACTACTAAAAAGTTAAAACAATTAGAAAATGACAGATATCAAATCCAAAGTTCAAGGTCTTGAAGCTAATATTCAAGCACGTTCTATCAAAGATTTTATTGGCGAAGCTGATAATATTTATGAAGCGTTAAATGTTATTAGCAAACGAGCTTCCCGAGTAGCAGTCGATTTAAAATTAGAATTAACTAGCAAGTTGGACGAATTTGCAGTTAGCTCTGATACAATCGAAGAAATTCACGAGAATAAAGAACAAATCGAGATTTCTAAATTCTATGAGCGGTTACCAAACCCAGTTTTAATTGCTGCTGATGAATTTGCAAACGGAGAAATTTCTTATCGTTACAAAGAAGGTGGCGAGAAAAAAGATTTTTAAATAACGATGAACGTTAAGTGAAGAATGATGAATTTCCTATGTGGTCATTCATCATTTTTCATTTAGAGTCATCTTTAATCAAAATCAAAAACTATGGTTTAGCAAACCTGAGATTGAATTTTCTTTGATTGAATTTTTGATTTTGATTGTCATTTTGATTGAACTTTGAATTTTTGATTAAAATATGGTTGGAAAAAAAATTATCCTTGGCGTTTCAGGAAGTATTGCAGCTTACAAAGCAGCATTCCTTACTCGCCTGTTGATTAAGTCAGGTGCCGAAGTTCAAATTTTGATGACGGAATCGGCGACCCAATTTATCACACCACTTACCCTTTCTACACTTTCCAAAAGACCCGTCCACACTCAAGTTAGTTCAGAAGATAGTTGGAATAATCATGTTGAGCTAGGCCTCTGGGCGGATGCGATGATTATTGCCCCTACAACTGCCACTACCTTGGCGAAATTGGCCAATGGAATTGCTGACAATGTAATTGTTGCTACTTATCTTTCTGCTCGATGTCCGGTGTTTTTTGCGCCAGCGATGGATTTGGATATGTGGTTGCATCCTTCGACGGTTAGTAATGTGCAGAAATTACAATCTTACGGAAACCAATTAATTGATGTCGCACATGGCGAATTGGCAAGTGGATTAGTTGGAAATGGACGAATGGCTGAACCTGAATTTATCGTGGAAACGTTGGAGAAATATTTTTCCAAAAAAGAAGACTTAGTGGGAAAAAAAGTACTCATCACCGCTGGCCCAACTTATGAACCCATCGATCCTGTAAGATTTATTGGAAATAGGTCAAGTGGAAAAATGGGGGTTGCATTAGCCAAAGAATTAGCAGAAAGAGGGGCAGAGGTCAAATTAATTTTAGGTCCATCTGCGCTAGAAATCTACCATGCAAATATCGAAACGATTAGAGTGACAAATGCTCAATCCATGTACGAAGCAACACAAAGTCGTTTTGAAGAAAGCGATATTTCTATTTTAGCAGCTGCGGTGGCAGATTACCGACCAATCAATGTAACTGATAAAAAAATTAAGAAAAAAGATAAAACGCTCACAATTGAGCTGGAAAAAACTACAGATATTGCAGCAACGCTCGGTAAGCAAAAAAGAGCGAACCAATTACTCATCGGTTTTGCCTTGGAAACCAACAATGAAATCGAAAATGCCAAAGGCAAATTAGAGCGAAAAAACTTCGACTTTATTGTTTTAAATTCGTTACAAGATAAAGGAGCTGGTTTCGCTGTGGATACCAACAAAATTACTATCCTTCGAAAAGACAATAAGATGAAGGATTTTGAGTTAAAATCTAAGACAAAAGTGGCAATTGATATTGTAAATGAGATTGTCTCGATGATTAATTAAAAATATTATTCTGAGCAATGTTAGCCCTCCAAGTGCTAACTCCGCTTTCCAATAAAATAATTTTAAAATGAAAAAAATTCTCCTTTTACCTTTTATCATTTTCTTGAGTCAATTTTCGAATGCTCAAGAATTACTTTTTGATGTAACCGTAAATACGCCTAAAATTCAAAATGTAGATCCTAAAGTTTTCAAAGACTTGGAAACCAATATCCAAGAGTTTTTGAATAATCGTAAATGGACAGAGGATGTGTACGATCAAGAGGAAAGAATCAAATGTCAAATACAATTGACGATCACGGAGGAGATTTCTCAAACTTCTTTTAGAGCCGATTTAGCGATTCAATCAACTCGCCCAATTTTTGGGAGTAGCGAAGGAACAACACTTTTAAATCACGTGGATAAAGATGTAGTTTTTAACTACGAGCCATTTCAGCCCATCGTTTTTAGTAAAAATTTATTTCAAGATAACTTAAGTGCATTACTAGGTTACTATGTCAATCTAATTTTGGGGATGGATTACGATTCATTTTCACCACTTGGTGGAGATCCATATTTCCGAACGGCACAAGAAATTATTCAAAGTGTGCCTCAAAATGCCGCTTCTGCTTTCCCCGGATGGAGACAAATCGATGGCAATAGAAATAGATACTGGATCATTGAAAATTTAACTAGTCCTAGAATTAGAGACTACCGAATGGCTATGCATAAATATCACCGCCTAGGTTTGGATAATATGCACTTAGATCCAACTGCTGCACGAGCAACCGTCATGGAGGCAATCATCACGATGAAAGATGTTAATCGAAATTATCCTGCTTCCATGATTATGCAAATGTTTGCCAACAGTAAAAGAGCTGAATTAATTGAAATTTTCAAGAAAGGAACTAAATTAGAAAAAGATGATTTACATAAAATCATGGTTCGAATTGATGCTTCCAATGCGAATGAATATAGACGAATTGGAAAATAATTATTTAATCGTTAATGATTAACTGTGAACGATTAAATAATGTTAATCGTTCACAGTTAACAGTTCACCATTCCCCTAGATGCTTCGCAAACTTCTCCGTTACCTTCAACCTTATCGCCGCAACGTCATCCTCAACATCATTTGCAACGTCTTCATGGCATTGTTTACGATCGTGAGTATTCCTGCGATCATTCCTTTTTTACAAATACTTTTTGAAATCGAAGCACCTGTGATGCAGGAGCCAGAATTGTCATGGAGTGCAGGAAATTTGATTGAATATTCTAAATACTGGTTCAGCAATTTGATGCACACGGAGAGCAAAGAAACTGCGCTCGCCTATATTTGTATTTTCATTGTTATACTTTTTCTATTAAAAAATGTCTTTCGATACCTTTCTCTATTTTTTATGGCTCCTGTCCGAAATGGAATCGTTCGAGATGTTCGCCAACAACTATTTCACAAAATGATGGCTTTGCCCCTTTCCTATTTTTCAGAAGAAAAAAAAGGAGATTTGATGTCGCGAATTACGACTGATGTAATGGAAATCGAATGGAGTATTTTAAATGTGTTGGAAGCTTTTTTCCGAGAGCCTTTGATCATGTTTGGCTGCTTGGGATTGATGGTTTATTTGAGTCCGGCATTGACGATGTTTGTTTTTATACTCATTATTTTTACTGCAATAATCATTGGAGGAATCGGAAAAACTTTAAAAAAGAAGTCTTCAACGGTGCAAGAAAAATTGGGAAACTTAGTTTCGATTGTCGAAGAAGGACTTTCAGGTTTGCGAATCATCAAAGGTTTTAATGCTGAAAAATATCAAGAAGGAAAATTCCAAAAAGAAAACAATGATTATAAAAAAACCTTAACCCACTTGCTTTGGCGAAGAGATTTGTCATCGCCTTTGACAGAATTCCTAGGCATTGCAGTTGTCTCGATTTTGTTGTGGTATGGATCAAGGCAAGTGTTTAGTGGAGCGCTCGGAGCAGAGAGTTTCTTCGCATTTTTGATGGCATTTTACTACGTCATTGATCCTGCCAAATCTTTTTCAAAAGCATATTATAATTTCCAAAAAGGAGCTGCTGCAGTCGATCGAGTAGACCACATTTTAAATGCGGAAGAAACAATTATAGAGAAAAAAGATGCCTTGCCAATTCAGCAATTCAATCATTCCATTGAATATCGAAATCTTGATTTTTTTTATCACGAGGAGGAGAAAAAGATTTTGGATAAAATAGATTTAAAAATCCCCAAAGGGAAAATCGTCGCACTCGTCGGAGCTTCAGGTGCGGGAAAAAGTACTTTGGTAGATTTACTTCCAAGATTCTACGACGTCAGCTCAGGAGGAATTTTTATTGATGAAAAAAACATCAAAGATTTAAAAATAAAAGACCTGCGACATTTGATGGGGATCGTTTCGCAAGAAGCCATTTTATTCAATGATACAATTTATAACAATATCGTTTTTGGATTAGAAAACATCTCCAAGGAGCAAGTTATCGAAGCGGCCAAAATTGCCAATGCACACGATTTTATTTTAAGAACTGAAAATGGTTACGAAACTAATATTGGCGACCGAGGCAATAAACTTAGCGGTGGACAACGCCAACGAATCACTATCGCAAGAGCTGTTTTAAAAAATCCTCCTATCCTTATTCTGGATGAGGCCACTTCTGCACTTGATTCTGAATCTGAAAAATTAGTGCAACAATCTTTGACACTTTTAATGAAGAATCGAACTTCGATCGTCATCGCTCACCGACTTTCAACTATTCAACATGCTGACGAAATCATCGTAATGCAAGATGGAAAAATCATAGAAAGAGGGCGCCATGAAATTCTTTTGGAGCAAAAAGGCGCCTATCAAAAGTTAGTTAAATTACAGACCTTTTAGTCCATTTACTCAATGAACTTATAGGTTTACACATTAAAAAAAAAAATATTCTTCTTAAAAAGTAGTCACACTTTCCTGTTTTAAATCAAAATATTTCTTCAAGTTGGTATATGCTTTGCATAGCAGTTTAGCAGAACTAAGTATTATAAATTCACTTACTTATGAATGCCAACTATCATCGAAAAAAGACTGTAAAACAACAATTGCTCTGGTTAGCAACGGTTAGTTTTTTGAGTGTCGCAGGAAGCAATTCGATACTAGCGCTTAGTAATAATAATCATGGAGATCCAATCTCTTCCGTTGAAGGGCTTTCCAATCACCAAAAGAATCAATATAAAAAAGATGCGACTCGATTAGCTTTACGTCAGTTGGTTGATGGAAATAATTTCGAAATTTTGGATCCAGAAGTACCAAAGGAAATGGTCGAATCTATTTATTCAAGCTTGATCGCCATTCACACTAGTGGATTACCAGAAGCAAATATTGTTACCGCTCAACATAAGTTACACACTTTTCCAACTCCAACGGTAGATCGATTAGTAGTGATTTACAAAAGAGATGCGACCTGGGCAACTCCTCTTAGATTAGGAGATGATGTGACGGACAATGATAAGATCAACGAATTAAGTTCAAAATTTAAATTAACCATAGACCGTCATGTAGAATGGGATGAAGAACATTTCTCCTTCAATATGCATTCGGAAGAATCAATGAATATTGCTCCTTTGGCAAAAGATTTATCAACGGTTGAAAGTGTTACACTTGTTGATATGATGGAACCAAATGGCGATGGAAATGATATTGAGATCAAGAAATTAGCGAACGGTTGGAAAATCAATTACATCATCAAATTTGATGGATGTATCTCAGGATGTAAAAAAAGACATACTTGGAGTTTCGAAGTAATTAATGGTAAGGTGAATTTTAAAGGAGAAAGTGGCGACGAATTACCTAAGTGGATGAGATAAAATAAGAGTGAGGAGTGAGGCTATTACAAATGATTTTTAAAAGAAAAAGTCATTGAGGTCTGTAACCTAAATTTTGAAATAGCGTTTTAAATACATCTTCCTAATTAATTTCAGGGGGAATGTTTGTTCATAGTTTTTGTTTTTTGTTTTGTCCCCTCGAAACATCGAGGGGATTTTTTTATTTTAAAAACTACCTTAAGCATGGTACTTTTGGCATCCAATTTGCAACATATATAATAGAGTCGGTAATCAATATTCACTCCCGCAAATAATTGATAATCAGTATTTTACCCCTTTCTACTTTAGTTCGATTTCAAAAGCAATAATTACATAACAATGCTTTTACAAAAAAATACTAAACTGAATTTTTCCCTTTTTAAAATATAATAAATATTATTTTTCAAAAAAAAATTTAATGATTTCTGAAAAATAATTATTGGAAAATAATTTATTCCAACTTCAACTTCTACCAGATTTAGACGGAGAATGACAAGTGATGAATCTATCCAAAATAAAATTTTACTACGAAGAGTTATTTCCTCTTCGGTCTCAAAAAAAATAAATTAATTCCTTTGGGAATTTTAAAGATAAGTGTTTGTTCATAGTGTTTGTTTTTTGTTTTGTCCCTGTCAATGCTAATTGACAGGGTCTTTTTTTTTCAAAAAAATCAAAAAAATCAAAAAAAAATACCACAAGCGGTGTTAGCGCTTCGAGCGCTAGCACCGCTCACCTAAAAAGTGAAAAGTGAAAAGTGAAAAGTGAAAAGGTCAACAAATTGCAATCGCAATTTGTTGACCTTTCGAAATTTTCCAAAAAAAATAAAAGTTTTTTATCTAGTAGCGGTCACGTCGCCTTTGTAGACTTCTACCCGACCGTCAAGAAATTCAATTTCTGCAAAATAAATAAATACATTTCCTGCATTTTTTTTGTTATTAATTTTTCCATTCCAGCCTTGTGTTTCATCATTTGCCTGAAAGTCGGCATTAGAAAACACTACCGCTCCCCAACGATCAAATACTTGAAAATTTTTGATTTTTACAACATCATCTCCTCCGTAAATAGTGAAGGTATCATTGTTACCATCGTTGTTAGGAGAAAATGCATTTGGCACAAAAACGTATCGTGGCTTTTCTACCTGAATCGTCACATGAGCATTGACAGAACATCCCTCTGCATTAGTAACCGCCAAAAAATAAGTAGTGGTTTGTGTTGGTGAAATAGTTGGAGTCATACAGTCTAGGCAAGAAAGTGATTCGTCAGCTTCCCAAGAAAATGTAGCGTTGGTGTAATTTGTAATTACTTGAAGACGATATTCGTCACCCAACTGAATAGTAGTTGATTCCAAAATTTCAACTAAAATTGGAGCCTCCGCTTCGATGTAAACTTCTTCAGAAACTGAGCATCCATAAGCACCAGTTACTTCGACATAATATAAACCTTCCCGAAGATTTTTCACTTCAGCAGAGTTCGCAATAGTTTCATCTTTAGCATTTTTCCAAGTGTAAAAGTATGATGCACTTGAATCATTCATAGTTACTTTTGCAGTTCCTCCAAGGTTTGTACAGTTAATGTGAGTTGCTTCTAAATTTTCAATTTCAGGAGTCGCAATGTAAGGAATATTGATTTCGAGTGCAGCAGAGCAACCATTCACATCTGATACGACAACTGAATAGTCGCCAGCGGAAAGATTATTAAGTGTGTTCGTGTTTGTAGTGTTGTTGTCCCAACTGAAAGTGTATGGACTAAATCCGCCAGTCGCTTGAAGCTCAATCATACCATTAGAATTACCGCAACTTTCAGGTTGAATTTCTATCAATTCGACTAAAAGGTTTCCTAGTGTAATTTCGATTTCATTAGAGTTAGCAGTAAATAATCCTGAGCAAGTGTTAGTCGCTGTAACGATACAGCTAATTGTTTGTTCTGTAGTAAAAATAGTGTTGAAAGTGTTTGTAGTGTTTCCTGTTATTGTCCCGTCTACCAACCATTGATATTGTGGATTAGCTCCTAAGTTTTCGCCTATAGCTATAAAGTTTACTGAGCTACCTGAGCAAACTGAAGTAGCATCAGAAGTAATTGCGATGGTTGGATTTTCTGGAGTAGTAACTTGGACTTGAATCGGTACGCTAGTTACTATGTTTGTGGTTACGCATGTTTCAGAGGTTACTGCTTGGCAAGTGACGAATTGTCCGTCAGTCAAGTTATCTGTTGTAAAGGTGGTATTGATTAAGCTTGTTGTTATTCCATCAATGAACCATTCGTATTGAGCAGAAGAACCAAGGTTAGTTCCGTTTGCTGTGAAGGTAACCGTTTCGCCTGAGCAGATGTTCGCTTGGTCAGCTTGGACATTTAGTTCAGGGGTTACAGGTGAAGTTACATTGACTGAGATTGAATTTGAAGCAGCTGTTAGAGTGCTTGCACATATGTCGCTACTGGTAACTAAACAAGTTACTGCCTGTGCATTGGTAAGATTTGCAGTACTAAAAATTGAAGTATTTGATCCTACATTTGATCCGTCGATCATCCATTGAAAAGTTGGATTATCTCCTACCTGATTAGTACTTGTTGTAAAAGTTATAGCTTCACCAACGCATATATTGGCAAAGTCAGAAGTAATAGAAATAGAAGGTGTGGTAAAAACATTGACGGTAAAAATAAGTGTGTTTGATATAACTTGATCATCACCGTTACAAAAATCAGCGTAGTTCAAGTGACAATTTAAGATATCTCCATCATTCAAAGTAGTAATTGAAATAGTAGTATTCGTTGCACCAGGAATATTCTGGTTGTTCAATGCCCATTGGTAAGAGACATTTGTTAATCCTTGAATATCCGTAGCCAAGGCCATGGCAGTTACAGATTCAATAGAGCAGATAGTAGTGTTGGTAGTAGTGATGTTAAGTGTTGGCGTGCCTGTTAAAGGAAAAATAATAAGTACTTCCAAGGGTGGAGTCGCAACCATTTGCGAAGCGCAATTATCAGAAAAAGTAATTTCACAGTTTACTAAATCTCCATCATTAAAAAGAGCAGTAAAACTTGCATCAGTAGTATTTGGAATAGGATTTCCATTGACTAACCATTGGTATTGAACAGAAGCAGTTGTTGCTCCAACGTTAGCGGTGAAAGTTATAGGATCATTTCCACAAGGTTGATCACTTGATACGCTTACAAAAATAGATGGGACCTCTAGCGAACCAGAAGTCTCAAGAAAGTGAATGATATTCTGAATCAACTCCGGTGAGTAATCGAGTCGAATCCAATCTTGATCAGAAGTGGTAGCTATTCTTCCATGAGATGGATTAGTAGAGCAAAAAGTAAAACCGAAGTATTTGTCATTGTTTTCTAAAAAAGGGGTAATCTTATCTCCACCTTCTCCATAGGCCCCGTACCAAAAATGGTCAATCAAGGTTACCGGCAAATCTCCTTCTGCTAATTCTCCAAATATATTCATCGGAGCTAAATTTCCGTTTGATTCTCCAACCCAACTAAACGTTCCTCCTAATTGACTCACAACATATTCGAATGCTTCGCTACCAGGTTGTGTAGCTTGATACTCTGCTTGGATATAAGCATTGCCTCCTTGTGCTACAAATTGGTGAAGGACTTCTTCGCGGGTTTCTGTCAATTGAATTAAGCCGTTGCTAAGAATCAAAACATCAAAACCAAATAAATTATTTACATCGTCCAAAGATGTTTGAGGTAAGATAGTCGTCGTATGTCCCAATGATGTAGCAATATTTGACCATTTAGCATCCATCTGTTGAAGTGGGTGAAAGGAAGTACTTTCGATGATTACAATGTTTGCGGAGAATGCAAAATGAGAAAGGAATATAAATACGAAAGTAAAGGTAGATACTGGGTTTGTAAAAGTATTCATAGACATTGGGACTTTTATCTGGGGAAGGTTTTTGGAAAAATTGATTATTAACTATTGGGGGTAAAACAAAGTTGGGGAGATATAAAAATTGTAAGATTCGTTGTCAAAAAAATGGGAGGAAAAAAGCTTTAGATTATTAACCTGAAATATTTTAGTGGGAGTAAAAAATTGTAAGTTCGTTTCGATGATTCAAATATAGGGGTAGAACCAGCTGGAAGTCAAGCAATTCAATTGAAATGCAATACGCTGAAATGAAGTTTTGTTACTGCCCAAAAAAATACTTGATGATTTTATTCACTATTATAAAACCCTTTATTTTATTGACTCCTACTCTACTCATTCTTTTTTTTTGAAAAAAATACCACAACTTTTAAGATTTTGGTGACAAAAAATAATTACTTTTTTATCCCTTTTCTAAGCAATCTTTTTTGAAATATAATTAAAAACCATGCTCGTATCTTGAAATAAAATAATACATTTTAAAACTTGACTGCTGTGACATTTTTAATTTTCATATTAAATAAAAACAGTATAATTTTATTGATAAAGATCATTGAGTTTTACCAAAAAATCAAAACTTGACATGAGTTTAATTGTTACCTTAGAGTGACAAATTTCCGTAATTTTATCAAAGAATTGACTTAAGCAAGTCAAAAAACAATTAAAGAATTAAAAAAAATGGCTAGCAAAAAATTAGCAAACCTCCGAGAAGATTACTCCAAAAAAGAATTAGACATCGCTGATGTTTTAAAAAACCCACTCAAGCAATTCGAAAATTGGATCAAGGAAGCACTCCAAAGTGAAGTTCCTGAACCCAATGCAATGACGCTTTCAACAGTCAGTTCTGATGGAATTCCTTCCGCTCGAATTGTTTTATTAAAAAAATTAAACGAAAAAGGTTTTACTTTTTTTACCAATTATAAAAGCCACAAAGGGAAAGAGATGGCTAAGAATAAAAATGTCGCTTTGACTTTTGTCTGGTTAGAATTGGAAAGACAAGTCCGAATCGAAGGAGTCGTCAAAAAAATCAGCAGAAAATCTTCTGAGAAATATTTTCAAAGTCGCCCCAAGAAAAGTCAAATGGGCGCGTGGGTTTCCTCACAAAGCAAAGTAATCAAAGATCGAAGTGTACTTGAAAAAAGTATGAAAGATTTGGAAGAACGATACAAAGATGAAAAAGTACTTCCTTGTCCTCCAAATTGGGGCGGATATATTGTTCAGCCAGTTAAAATTGAATTTTGGCAAGGACGGAGTAGCCGATTACATGATCGGATTGGATATAAATTGTCGAAGAAAGGGAAATGGAAAATGGAAAGATTAGCACCATAGTAGTGGGTCGCTTTAGCTGCCCGCCAAAAAAGAGCGCAGCGACTTTTTTGTCAAAAAAATCAAAAAAAACCAAAAATAGTCTAATCGGCTAGTCAATAATTTCAAAGACTACCTACAAAAAAAAATCCAAGCGAATTGAATTCACTTGAATTTTTTTGTTGGACTTGCCCTTTTTACTTCTTTTCAAAAAAGTCGCTGCGCTCCCTTCTTGGCGGGCAGCTAAAGCGACCCGCTACTAGCAATATTTATCGAAAGCCATTTTCAAATTAGCTGCAATCATTTCAGCAGGACGTCCTTCAATATGATGACGCTCTAACATATGAACTACTTTTCCATCTTGAAATAAAGCAATTGCAGGAGAAGAAGGAGGATATGGTAATAAATATTCTCTTATTTTCTCTGTTGCTTCTCGATCTACTCCAGCAAAAACTGTCGCTGATTTAGAAGGTTTTCTTTCACTTTGCATAGCTAACTTCGCACCTGGGCGAGCCATTGCTGCAGCACATCCGCAAACTGAATTGACCACAACTAATGCGGTGCCTTCCATATTTTTGATAAAATCATCAACAGCTTCAACAGTTTGTAAACCTTGGAAACCATGGTCAGTCAAATCTTTGTGCATTGGGGCTACTAAATCTGGTGGATACATATTATTCTATTTTAATTGATTAAAATTTTTATTCCTGAAATGATCTTAAACGATCACCCAATTTATAAATTTGGATTGCAAAAATAACGCTTTTTTACGATTAATTATGATAATCCAATTTTGAAATTCGCTCAACGTCATAATGGCAACAATATTAATCACCTATTAGTTGACAAAACATAAATTCATTATAGAAACCACGCATCCTTTTCCTATTTCAATTGTATTAAATTAGGTTGTTAAAAATCAATCTTAATTTTAAACTAAATATTTAATTAGATTTTTACTTTTACTTTTACATTTCATTTTACCTCGTACTTTAAACTCAGTTATTCTTATGAAAAAAATCAATCTGCTTTCCTTATTAATTTTAGGCAGTTTATTTTTGATTCAGATGAGTCAATCATCTTGTACCAATGATAAATTGGACGAATCCAATCCTACTTGTGATACCCTTATGGTTACCTATGACTTACAAATCAAACCAATCATAGATAATTCTTGTGCTTATGCAGGATGCCATGTGCAAGGGTTTACTTGGGGAAACTACACTTCTTTTGATGGCCTCGTTCCTTATTTAAATGATTCCAAATTTAAAAAAGAAGTCATCAACACGATGAATATGCCTGATGGTTTTTCACTTTCAGCAACAGATTTTGAATTGGTAGAATGTTGGGTAAATAACAATTATCCTGAAAGTTAAATCACTTCATATTTTTAAAAACCTCCACAATCACCTAAATAATATTTTACCAATGAAAAATCAATCTCTGATTATTATTTGCATATTTTTTATTTTCTCTTCTGTTCAGATCAATGCACAAAACCTCGTTTTTCAAACTTTTAAAGATACCCGTGTCATCAATTCTCATTCCGTAGAAACTGTTCCCAATCGAAAACTAGATTTTCGAATTGGTCATCGTTTTGGAAATCTCAAAGATGGCTGGGAAAAATTATATGGTTTAGAAGATGCAGAAGATGTCTTATTCGGATTTGAATATGGCCTTTCCGAAGAGTTGACCATCGGAATTAGCCGAACTAAAGGTGCAGGTGAATTAAGTGCTTTAGTTAGTCCTTCCATAAAGTATAGAATTCTCCATCAAAAGAATGATAACTCTATGCCTTTGTCTTTGACTTTGATGGGCGTTTCGACCATTTCAACCATGAAAAGTTCACAGGGTGAAACGTTGACTAATTTTGACAAATTCGCTCATCGAGTTTCGTACACCGCTCAAGTTTTGATTGCACATAAGTTTTCCCAACGATTTACTTTGCAAGTCATGCCAGGGTACACGCATCGAAATAAAGTAGATTTTGATGATGTGAATGGAATTTTTTCAGTTGGTGTAGCCACTCGAATTCAAATCAATAAAGTTTTTGGAATTATTGCTGATGCTACTTTTTTGTTGGCAGATCGACCTGATGGTTTTTATGCGCCAATAGGAATTGGTTTAGAGATTGATACAGGTGGACACATTTTTCAACTTAATTTTACCAATGCTACAGGAATAATTGAGAATGATTATATTCCTTATACGACGAGCAATTGGGGAGATAAAGAATTTCGTTTAGGGTTTACGATTTCTAGGACTTTTAATTTGTAAGCCCCCAGTCCCGCACTTGTGCGTGGAGAGCCTTTTTTGATTATGCCTTCGGCAATCAAAAAAATTAAGAGCTATTTGTTTGACTCTTTTATTTTTCATCTTTTTTTGAGAAAAGTATTCCGAAGTAGGAGCTTTGGAATACTAAAAAGAATATTTTATGAAAAAATTATTTTTTATATCTGTATTAATTGTAGCTACTATTATTTTAACTAGTTTTCTACCTGAAGAAAAACCAGTTATAATCGTAGAAAAAGGAGATGCAATTTCTGATGTTTTAAAAAAACTAGGTGATGCTCCGATTCAGCATCAAGCCAAGTTAATCAAAGGTGCTTCTGCTGAAGTTGGCGCAGACTTAGCGCTTCAGGGAATTGCAAAAAAACCGAACGGTGGTGATACTAAAATTCAAAGCAAGCATTTCGTTTGTACTTCTTGCCATAATGTAGTTAAAGAAGATCCCGATCTACGAGTTTCTGATCCTCAAGCAAGATTAAATTATGCTAAGGAAAATGGGTTACCATTTTTGCAGGGTACTTCACTTTATGGAATTGTCAATCGAACCTCTTTCTATAATGGAGATTATGAAAAAAAATATGGTAAACTAGTCGAACCTGCCAGAAATAATATTCGGGAAGCCATTCAACTTTGCGCAGTCGAATGTGCGCAAGGTCGTAAGTTGAAAAATTGGGAAGTGGAATCTGTGTTGGCTTGGTTGTGGACTTTGGAATTAAAAATGGAAGACCTCAATTTATCCGAAGCAGATTACAAAACCCTCAACGCTGCACTCAATAATGATGGAGACAAAACGGCTGCCATCGAACTCATCAAATCATTTTATTTGAAAGGTTCCCCTTCCACATTTACCACGCCACCAAGTGATCGAAAAATTGGTTATAACTTAAAAGGTGATCCTGAAAATGGAAAATTGATTTATGAATTAAGTTGTCAACATTGCCACAAGGATAAGCGATATTCTTACTTCGATTTGGATGATGAACAATTAACATTTCAACATTTGAATAAACATATTTCGAAATACTCGAGGTATTCAATTTATCAAGTAGCTCGATATGGAACGCCTCCGATGAATGGTAAAAAAGCGTACATGCCACAATATACTCAAGAGAAAATGAGTGATCAGATGATGGAAGATTTGAGGAGTTATATTGAAATGCGAGCGAGGTAAACCCCCAGCCCCTAAAGGGGAGCTTTTTTTCTTTGCCTTTCGGCAACGGAAAAAAGTTAACCATAACTTGTTTGGACGATATTAGTTTAGAAAAAAAATGGATTTTGAGGTTTTGTTATTAGTTTTAGATTGATTTATTTTTAGTAAACAATCTTTACTATGGAAAAACCAAATAAGAAAACTGTATTAAATGAAGGTGCTGATCCTTTAATTTTTCAAAATGCAAGAAACTTGAGAGAAAATATGACGGAGACGGAAGAATTACTTTGGAAGGAATTAAGATTGAAAAAATTAGATGGATTTAAATTTAGAAGACAACACCCAATCGGAATTCACATTCTTGATTTTTATTGCTTCAAAAAAAAAATAGGGATTAAACTAGATGGAGGTTACCACAATGTTCCAACTCAACAACAAGCGGATGACTATAGAACCAATATTTTACCAAAACAAAATATAAGAATCATCCGCTTCAAAAACGAGGAAGTATCCAAAAACATAAAAAATGTCCTCGGAAAAATACGAGAACATTTAAATATTAATTCATAATAAAAAATGCACTCTGAAATCTAATTTCAAAGTGCATTTTCCAATTAAACTAATATCGTCCAAACAAGTTATGGTTACCTTTTTTCCGTTGCCGAAAGGCAAAGAAAAAAAAGCTCCCCTTTAGGGGCTGGGGGTAAACGCCTTATCCACAATCTCCGCTTGCTGTTCCTCATGAACTTTCTTAAATCCAGTTGCAGGGGAAGCCGTTGCTCTTCTAGAAATATTTTCCAATTCAATATTTTTGTAATGAACTGAAAATTTCGCTTGCATATATCGCCATGCTCCCATGTTCTCAGATTCCTCTTGCACCCACTTGATGTCCGCATTTTCATATTGTTTGAAAATTTCACTCAACTGATCGGTTGGCAAAGGATATAATTGTTCCACTCTCACGATGGCAACATCATCTCGTTTGTCTTCCATTTTTTTCTCCATCAAATCATAGTAGATTTTTCCAGAGCACAACAAAATACGTTTTACTTTTTTCACATTTTTAGTAGTTACTTCCGGATCATTAATGACTTCTTGGAAACTACTTCCCGTCTCGAACTCAGACAAATCAGAAACTGCCATCTGATGACGTAACAAAGATTTTGGCGACATTATTATTAATGGCTTTCGGAAAGGTCGAGCCAATTGTCTTCGCATTGCATGGAAAATATTCGCAGGTGTCGTAATATTCGCAACAGTTATATTTGCCTCAGCACACATTTGTAAAAAACGCTCCAATCTTGCACTTGAATGCTCTGGGCCTTGACCTTCGTAACCGTGAGGCAACAACATCACCAAGCCACTCATTCTTTGCCACTTACTTTCGGCCGCCGCAATATATTGATCCACAATCGTTTGTGCTCCATTATAAAAATCTCCAAACTGTGCTTCCCAAATTACTAAATCATTTGGTGTTGCTAAAGAATATCCATACTCGAATCCTAACACTCCAAACTCAGAAAGGAAAGAATTATAAATTCTAAACTTCCCTTGCTTCTTCTCCATTCCATGCAATCGATTATATTCTTCGAATGTTTTAGTATCATTAAAAATAGCGTGTCGATGAGAGAACGTTCCTCGCTTCACATCTTGTCCACTCATTCTCACATTTCTATTTTCCAATAAAATAGATCCGTAAGCCATCATTTCAGCCATTGCCCAATCCAATTTATTTTCGTCTAGCAACTTTTGCTTTCCTTTAATCAATCGATTAATCTTAGATAATTGAGTGAAATTTTCAGGAATTGTCATCAAGTGTTTGATGATTTTATTCACTTTAGTTTTGGCAATTCCAGTTGCTGGTGAAGTTTGGAATTCTTTTAAGTCTGTGGTTCTAGTTAATTTTTTCCAAGCTAATTCAGGTGTTTGGTAATCGTAAGCCAAAGGTTTCTGCTTCACTTTATCCAATCTCTTTTGAAGATTAGCCCAAAATTCATTTTCCATGTTTTCAGCCATCGCCTTTTCAATCTCACCTCGCTCCGCTAAAACTTTAGAATATATCTCTCTTGGATCTTTATGATTTTTGATAAAATCAATGTACATCTCAGGTTGTGTAAACTGGGGATCATCACCTTCATTGTGACCATGTTTACGATAGCAAACCATATCTATAAAAACATCATTATTAAATTTCTGACGATATTCTGTCGCTAATTCTGCCGCAAAAACTACCGCTTCTGGATCATCTCCATTCACATGAAAAACTGGGGCTTGAACTAAACTTGCCACTCCTGTGGAATAAGTCGAAGATCTTGCATCATCAAAATCAGTCGTAAATCCAATCTGATTATTGATCACAAAATGAATCGTTCCTCCTGTAAAATATCCTTCTAACTGACTCATTTGAACCGTTTCGTAAACGATACCTTGACCTGCAATCGCAGCATCACCATGAATCAAGATTGGAAGAATTTTATCATATTCACTTTTATATAAAATATCTGCCTTCGCTCTTGCAAATCCTTCCACCACCGTATTTACTGATTCTAAATGAGAAGGATTAGGTGCTAATTTCAAATGTACTTTTTTGCCAGAAGGCGTTTTGATTTGAGAAGAATAACCTAAGTGATATTTTACATCCCCATCTCCAAAACTCAAATCAGGAACAGCCGTTCCTTCAAACTCATTAAAAATATGCTCATAGGTTTTTCCCATCACATTTGCCAAAACATTCAATCTTCCTCGGTGAGCCATCCCGATGACCACTTCTTCTACATTACGAATGGGATTTTTTTCTGTTCCTTTTCCAAATTGAGTCTCTGCATTTGCTGCAATATTAATAATAGCATCCAAAGCAGCGATGGTCGATTCCCCCCCTTCGAGTGAAAATCTTTTTTGACCTACATATTTAGTATGTAGAAATTTTTCAAAACCTACCGCATCACTTAATTTTTGAAGAATCCGCTTCTTCTTTTCATCACTCAAACCAAAATTGTTTGAATCTCGATTCTCAATTTTATCACGCAACCACATTCTCTTCTCCCGATTCTCGATATAAGTATATTCGTAGCCGATATTACCGCAATAGATTTGTTTTAATTTATCAATGATCTGTTGCAAGGTTGCATTTCTCAAACCAATCTCCTCCCCTGCTATAAATGTTTTATCCAAATCACTTTCCTCTAAATTATAATCCTTTAGAGCCAAATTCGGATGTCGATCTCGTCGATCACGAATTGGATTAGTTGTAGATTTCAAATGTCCTCGACTTCGGAAACCGTGAATAATGGATTGTACTCCGAATTCTTTTTCATTCATCGTTGCAGCACCATTGCTTGGAGCAGTTGCCGCAGTTCCATTACCGCTACCATTTGCTTTGGCAGCAAATTCAAAACCTTCAAAGAATGATCTCCAGCCATCTTCAACAGAAGCAGGATCTTCTTGAAATTTTTTGTACATCGATTCAATAAAGCTGGGGTGTGCGTTGAACACGTAGGAATAATCGTTCATTTTATATCTGGTATTTTTCTATAACGTTTTACGGTAGGATCGCAAATGTGTTTTGATTTATGTAATTGATCCTATTCAAATTCTAAAAAATTTTAGCAAATATCGTTGAAAAAAATTAAATATGTACTGATTTGGGTGTCGTTTTAAAGCTTTTTTATAATGATTTAATAATAAATAAAATATGGATAAAAGTTTCCTTTTATGAAAAAAAGCTATAAATTTGCATTCCGTTTGATAAAATGGTATAATTGATCATAATTTATTAGAAAATATATACATAATGGCACATCACAAGTCAGCAAAGAAAAGAATTCGTCAGGACGCTAAAAAGCGTACTCAAAATCGTTACTACAAAAAATCAGCTAGAACGAATATCAAGAACTTGCGAGAAATGGAAGATAAAGTTGAGGCAGAGAAATTGTTGCCTAAAGTTATCAGCATGATTGATAGATTAGCTAAGAAAAACACTTGGCACAAAAACAAAGCATCTAACCTTAAAGGTAAATTAACGAAATTCGTTAATGGATTGTAGTATTTGTCTTTAGACAAATCGTTTTTGTAAATGAGAAAAGTGTATTCCTTCATGAGGGATACACTTTTTTTATGGAAACAATTGAATAACGAATATCGAATATCGAACAAACGCAATCCAAAGCAATGATATAATTTATTCCAAGCATTGCTTAAGTTTTAATTCCTTCCATAGGAATACTCACCTCATCAGGTACTTCAATTATTTTTTCACCGCAACTTAGTTTTGATATCCTTAATCAAAATTCATTTGAAATTGTTATTCCTTCAAGATGTCTATTGGAATAATTCTAATGGAGGTTTTATTACCTTTGTTTGTTTTTTGAAAAAAAGTGATATGAGTCAACATAATTTAAACGATACTATTGTAGCATTAGCAACTCCCGCAGGCATTGGCGCCATTGGCGTGATTCGTCTTTCGGGCAAAGAGGCGATTGAAATTGTCGATCAAGTTTTTTATGGAAAAAAATTGTCAGAGCAGGCTACGCACACCATTCATTTGGGAACCATTCGAGACGAAGGGCATATTATTGATGAAGTTTTGGTCTCTATTTTTAAAACACCAAAATCTTATACAAAAGAAAATGTAACGGAAATCAGTTGCCACGGATCTAATTTTATCATTCAAAAGTTGATTCAAGTTTTTATAAAATATGGTGCTCGTATGGCAAATCCAGGTGAATTTACTTTACGTGCTTTTTTGAATGGGCAAATGGATTTATCGCAAGCAGAGGCAGTAGCAGATTTGATTGCTTCGAGTTCAGAAAGTTCTCACGCAATTGCGATGAAACAAATGCGTGGTGGTTTTTCTGATGAAATAAAAAACTTGCGGCAAGAGCTTTTGGACTTTGCAAGTTTGATCGAGTTGGAATTAGATTTTGGAGAAGAAGATGTAGAGTTTGCGAATCGCGATGAGTTAAAAGTTTTGGTAAAAAAAATACAGGGGTTAATTCATGCTTTGATCGAATCTTTCCGTTTGGGAAATGTGATTAAAAATGGAATCAACACCGTGATTGCAGGTCGTCCAAATGCTGGAAAATCAACTTTGCTCAACGCATTATTAAACGAAGAAAGAGCTATCGTTTCTGAAATTGCAGGAACAACTCGGGATACCATTGAAGAAATATTAAATATCAAAGGCGTAGAGTTTCGCCTCATCGATACCGCTGGAATTCGAGAAGCGCAAGACACTATCGAAGCCGTCGGCGTGGAAAAAACTTTTGAGAAAATAGATCAGTCCGCTTTGTTGATTTATGTTTTTGATGTCATCAAAACTCAGCCGAAAGAAGTGAAAGCTGATTTGGAAAAATTGGTTAAAAAAGGAATTCACTTTCTGGCCATTGCCAATAAAATGGATTTGAATCCTCACACGAAAGCGGAACATTATACGAATGAGATTTTGACCGCAGATCAATTTATACCAGTTTCCGCCATCGCAAAAATGAACATCGAATACCTAAAAGATAAAATTCATCATGCAGTAATTACGAATCAATTGAATCTTGAAAGCACGATTGTAACCAATGCTCGCCACTTTGATGCCTTACAAAAAGCGCATACCAGTTTGAGTGATGTTTTAAAAAGTATGGAAGATGGAATTACTTCTGATTTTGTAGCGATGGATATCCGACAGGCGATTTATCACCTGGGGAGTATTACGGGCGATATATCTACGGATGATTTATTGGGGAATATTTTTGCTAATTTTTGTATTGGCAAATAATTTTATAACATAAAAAAGTCACGAGAATCAAGCACGAGCTCTATTTTGCAATAGATGCTTTTTCACACAGCCAACTTTGTTATTACAAATTACTTTCCACCAATCCCCTAGTGGAGATTCCAAAACGATAACTTTTTGGTTGCCTTCAAGTCTCTTTAATGTTTTTGATTTGGAGTTTCCCAATGTTCTCAAACTTGTTTTTTTGATCACCGTATATGCATTGTTATGAAAATCAGGAATGGCTTTAGTTTTGTTCTCAATCTGAGGAATCACACGATTCAAATTTGATTTCTTTTTTCTCGAAGGAATATATTTAGGCCTTTTTTGGGCTTTGACTTGTAATATTTTTTAGGGCTTTTTTCCACATACGCCACAGCTTCCTCCGCTATTGCAATACCCACAAATTTGTACAAGCGGTACAATTGGCACCTCCCCTACACATTCCTTTCCCACTATCGTAACTACTGCAAAGAATGCTTTCTACTTTTGCTGGCTCATTCTGATTTATTGAACTACCCCGCAGCAAGCTGACGGGGAATCACACGAACTCCCATCGTTTAGAATAAACTGAGTTGATCATTGCAATATATTGTTTTATAATTTGCTCCTTGGTTCTGAACATA
>Ga0115005_10000417_pt1 | contig 32610 bp, 32 predicted proteins | sample ArcOceMetagenome_FD_87163 | JGI IMG/M metagenome (GOLD analysis project Ga0115005, IMG submission 87163) | Marine eukaryotic phytoplankton communities from Arctic Ocean - Arctic Ocean - Greenland ARC118M Metagenome | ecosystem: Environmental > Aquatic > Marine > Oceanic | place: Arctic Ocean...
TCGTTATCGTTGGCTTTCGTGAGCTCTGCTTCTGCCGTTTCCAACTTCTTTTGCAACGTTGTGGTTGCCTCCTGTGCCGTTTTCAACTTCGCTTCGTTATCGTTGGCTTTCGTGAGCTCTGCTTCTTTTGCAGCGTTAGCAGCTGTGGTTTCGGCAATCGCCGCAAGTTTGTCAGTGACAGCAGCATCTTTATCAGCGATCGCGGCTTGTTTCGCAGCGTTAGCAGCTGTGGTTTCGGCAATCGCCGCAAGTTTGTCAGTGACAGCAGCATCTTTATCAGCGATCGCGGCTTGTTGTGCAGCTTCAGCGGCTTCTTTATCAGCGATCACAGAAGAGATGGCTGCTGCATTGCTGATCGCAGTGGCATTTTGTGGAACAGCTTTCGCCGTCTCCAACTGTCGATTCAACCGCTCTATTTTATCCTTTGCTTCCGCGAGTTTTGCGGTATCCGTGACAGGATTCACTTGCGATACCTCACGGTTACTTTCACTAAACCAATGCAATGCACCCATCTCATTCATGGTGTCATTGAAATATTGGGGTGTAATCATTTTGAAGTCAGGGTGTTGGTATAAATACTACAAAATATAAAGAAACATGTCTCGTGTCTCTTCCGAAGACATGGAATCCACTAGTATGTTTGATCTAAACTTAAATTATGTTATTGTATCAGTTCTGGTAGTACTACTTATCTTAAAATTTAAATCTAGACACTCTTGATGGTTGTACTGGTTCCGGTTTGGTACCAAAATAAATGTTGACGTCTTGGGCGGAGATGGCGATGTTGTCTTTGGTGCCTCCAATTGCAGTGATGTGGTCCCATGACCACCCCATCTGGTGCAGTTGTTGAGGGGTCAAGCCGATGGCAACCAAGTCGTGGACGTCCAGGCAGGTCTGCATCAGTTCTTTGGCACCGATGCTCAACCTCTGAAACTGTCGCCATTCCATCGGTTTCAGATGGTGTGGTTGGATGTTCATAGACAGCATATGGTGCCAACGGAACCCAAAATCAATGACGGCGTCCATTGTATAGGGTATCCTTTCCCACTCAATGCCCTGTTCCACAAAGTCCTGTGGTATGAACCCTTGTAGTTTAAGCGTGGAGAGTGATTTGTGCACGGAGAGGTCGGACGGTTGAAACATGGCGGTTGCCTTTTGCCACAAAGTCATCGACGGTTGTGGGGTACGACGTGCCTGAATGATTGCGTTCATGGATTGAAGTTGGTCTGTACCAAAGTCTGGGGTCATTGTACAACACATACCAAGTTTAAATACTATAATTAATATTGTCTAGGGTGTAGTAGTATGTCTAACCTTTCGCCGGGTCTCGAGTACGACATTGCTTTGGCAACGACCTGCAAACTTGCGGATTTTTCCTTAAGTTTTTTTTTCAAGGCAGCAATAGCAGTGTTTAAGGTAATCGCTGTGAGTTGGTTGCCCGATTGCAGTGAGACCACAATTGCATTAAGACCTTTAGTAACAATAGTATCGATGTCCTCGTTCTTCTGGGAAGCGGTGTAAGGTACCAAACAAAATGTTTTTTTGTTCCTGGGCATTCCCCGGATGGACTTATTATTGCCATTTTCTACATAATGCACTTTCAAAAGATCCCCTGGATTGATGACTTTATCGCTATTGTTCTGAACGGTGACTACACCGGCTACGACCGCCGAAAGTCCTTCGTTGATCTGATTTCTATCGTTTGCAACATGATCTGTTTGTGCAACACCAATGAACCTGTATTTTTCCAACAGATCTCGGATAGCATCTTTTGTGTCATCCGTTTCAATATAATCGGCACCATTCAACGATGACAGCACACGTACTCCATAACCTCTGGTTGTCCCTTTGACGAACAACAGCTCCCCTTCCTTGATATCAAAGTTCTCCAGGTTAGTATTGTGTTTGTGCAATTGTAGTACATCTGTTTTATTTGTATTTGTATTTCTTCGGTTTTTGAATTCATTACTGGCAAATTTACAGTTCAAATAGAATCCTGGTCCAGCCACACGTTTCATTCTTCTGTTAGTAAAGGACATTTGTCTTGTAACATATTACAGACCAAGTTTATAGTACAATTATTTTCTTTACACAATGAGGATTTCCATGTTGGACATCTTTTCATTCTTATCATACGTTGTAAGTTGGTCAAACGTAGGATACCTACCAGAAGATGTACCAGACACAAATGTCACAATACCTAATGGGATATCCAAATATTGCGACTTATAACCATCATTTGTTGTGTCGTAAGCAGGTTTACCATTAATTGTTGGTAAAAAAATCATTGTATTATTTTCCACAGAAGTATTACGATACAATCTCAGACCCAATAAATCCCCGGGACTTGGTCTGGTTTTACGTTTTGTCGGGTCCCCAAAAATATTGAGGATCCTGGATCTACCAAACACATCTACGTTGACCAGTGATTGGTGGTTTTTGTCTTGTGATGGGGGATGGTATGTGGCTGGCATCGGTGCGTTTGTTACATTGCTTTCGTTCCTGTAAATGCCAAAGAATGACCATTGTTTAACCTCCTCTAGTCCTGCTGGTCCTGCGAACTTGTATGTTGTTGTATCTAATTTTGTCTGCAGATGTTTGTTCAACATAAAAATATTTTGAACTTCGCGCAGGTATCGTCCTGCTGTCGTGTTCTTGACAAACAGGATATCACCTGGTTGGAGTTGCACGTGTTTATTGTCTACGTAAGGTCGAACCATCAATGGCATAGAGGCAGTATTGTTGCTCTGGGTATGAATTTGTGACGCAGTATTTTGCACAGGGATGTTGAACAAGGAATTGGTGAACCTTTTGGGTTCAAGGGTAGGTGGTCGGCGGGGTGCTATGTGTGGACCTTGGGGATGAACGCTGGAGACCCCTTGTGTTGACGTGTATGCTACCCGTGGTTTCTTATCAACAGACGCCATGCCTTGTGGTGCACTCCTTTTCAGTTTATTGATTTGGTCCAAGCTAAATCGTTTGTTGGGGTCCATGTTCACTTACTACACCCGCATGTTTATATATAGTACAAAACTTTAATTGAATGCATATGGTTGTATTGTAGACATTCCATTGGTTTCCTTTTTTTTCCGGTTGCTAAAGTATTTGACGAGTTCTAGTTTGTGTTTGGAAATTTGTACGTATTCCTTGACACTCTGTGGGTTCAGCATGACGGCACCACCGTTCCGCAGTGCAATGTTGTCCTGGTAATGGCGTTGCATTTTAGAACAGTACAGAATGTCGTCCGCGATCTGTTGTGTAGGGTTGACTACATGGCGTGTAAAATGTTCTTCGCACGTCTGTTCGTCCAGATCCATCAACACTTTGCCCTGACGCTTCAGGGGTTCCACATGCTTCTTGTACATATCACAAATGATGGTGTATATCTGTTTGTGTGCAACCTTGCCGACCAACGAGGCATGGATCTTTGAACAACTTTGGATGATATTGTCTTTCTGGTAAGTACACAACGGACAGACATCGACTGACATTTCTTCCAGCTCACATGTGTCGGAGATATCCTGAACAAACTGTGCAGCATAAGCCATTGCAATGGTGCTACACCTTATTTATAGCCGTATTATTTGAGTGAATGATACTGTTCTATTTGGTGGTCCCCTGTGCTGTCATGTGGTCGTTGTCCCAGAGCTATCTGTATTACCGTGGTCATTACCCTTCCCACTTGTGTATGATCAAGGTACCAATTGTCATAGGGAGTGTGTGGTTGGGGATTTCCAGTGTGATGCACGAAACGGACTACAACCATGTGTGGATGATCTACGTCGGGTTCTTGCTACCCATTTGTGCGTCGACTCTGATGGTACCACTTATCCTCAGCGAGTACTACAGGGGTTTTTCGGTGTTGGCACTTTTGCAGGTCGTGGGATACCTGTTGTTGTGTGTGGTGTTTTGCCTGGTCGATGCGGTCGTAGACGCGTGTATCTGTGGGGGTTGTTTCGTCTTGGTAGTCATCTATACTTTGCGTTTGGTAGCCACCGCCGATGTCGCGCCCCAGGACCAGGGGTTCATTGAGATTTGAACAATGTTTGTTTCAAATGCAACTGTCTACCGTGTGGTAACTTTGCCAGATGAACCCATAAAGGGAATACGTCCTTGACAGACCCGTCCAGGTAGGTATGACCGTTGTGCAGTACGGTGTACTTTCCGAACCGTTCCAGAATGACCGGACACGTGAGAGACTTCAAAGCTTGGAGGTGCTTGTGCTGGTCACATTCCCAACAGACAAAGTACTTAATAAAATCGATTTGGTAGTTGTTTATAAAATGAGCTCGAATCATGTATAACCATAGCACGTCTGCGAACTGTTGACAGATCTCGTCGTAGGATCCGTATGAAAGGACACGCTGATATTTTTGCATCAAACAAATTGGACGTCGTTTGTACAGACAAGAGTATGCAGATATGGTGTCCCCGAGCTGGCTATGCACAGCAATTTCCCGGTCCCCGTAGAACAGTATCCGGTCCCAAACCAAGGTAGTCAACCCCTCTCGGAATCGTGCAATCTTAAGATGGCGCCGTTCACCGTCGATGAAACGGTCAAACCTATGTGCTGGACAATGGATGGACCTAGATGGAAACCAACGAAGTTGCAGCAAGGTCTGGTTGAACCAGTAGAACCGTGACAACATTGCCATGACAAACACAGGTTGGATGGTATACATGTCATCTGATTTCTCAAATATTTCCGACGGCAAGGGGTGTTGGTGCATGACAAGTGTTTTGCATTTCATCCATATCATGTGCAGGTAACGTGGATCCACGTCCCTGCCATGCTCCCGCCAGTGCATTGCCAAAGCATCGAGAGCGACCAAGACATCGTTGGGACCCCAATCACCTTTCGTACACACTGGGAACCCCCAGTCCGGGTCCGGGTCCAACGGGTCCGGGTCCGGGTCCGGGTCCAACGAGTGGAGGTACGTCACCCACGTAAGCATGCTCTTAGTCCATCTGGGCAAAATGCCAGGAACACGGTTCTGTTCCTTGTGGTATGTGGACATAAGCAGTTTTTTCACGGCAGTGGAGCACCCGACCTGTGTATCATACACGTCCAACAGCCATAACATGTGGTCGACTGTTTCCTCTGGCTGCACGGCGGCGGCGTCGTCCGCGTTGTGGACCCGGACGGTCAGATATGTTGATTGGTACATTTACTCACCGCCGGCTACATTAAATAGTGGTATGAGGGGTCTTGCAGTGCCTTTGTGGTTGTCTTTGTGGGTGTCTTTGTGGGTACATTGGGAAATATGCTGGTGTTAGGGTTATTCTGAGTAGTCGTAGGGAGGGGCTTGGGGGTGCCTTTTGACCGGGACGCTTTGTACACTCTGAAAACCGCGGTAGCCACAGGAATCATATTGATAAGTACTTTGGTTCCGTTGCGGAAGGAGCCTTCTTCACACCCATTGTGAAGACAGTTGTCTTTATCTGTGTCGTTTTCGCATCCGTCACAGTCTGTCCCAATGAATCTCAACACGACTGAGGACAGTGTGACACCGGCAAGGGTTATGTCGATGATTCGGATACCACCACGGGTGGTATCAACCAACAAGCAACACAGTACGACACAGGCATCTGCCAGGACCGTGAAATCGTATGTGTATTCTTCAAAATCAAAGGTGGATTTCCAATGAAACCACATCCAAAAAAACCACAGTATGTATGCTACGAGAGTAACCGACGAGATGGCAATCCCCAGTACAAACATTTGTATTATCTACATTACTATTTATATGCCGACCACTGTACAAATGTCGGTCACCGAAAGCACACAAATAGAGATGGCATCCGACGACGACATTGAAGAAGTATACGAGAAAAAGACATTGTTGCGCAAACGGAAAATGCCTCCTAAGTCTACAATGTACTCGTGTTGCAGGGTCTGCATGATTCTATCTGCAATGGTCATTTTTGTTTTGATGTTGGTCCAGTTGTGGAGCAACTACGGGGAATACATTGAGAACAAGGTACTGGCACCTACAATCGCTGGAGCCGGCGAGTTCAACAAGGACGGGGCAACGACACAATTTGCGATTAAGTACCATAAATGGGAGAACAACACATTGCATTTGAACATGACCAAACCCTCATCCTACATGGTTGTCATAATGCCGGAGCGACCGTTCGTGTGGGTTGAGGGGTGCATGCAGATTGCAACAGGTAATGATACAGTTAAAGTACTTGTGTATTCAATGTAATTTTTTCTATGAAGTCTATGATTGTTTGGTCAACCGGCTCTTGTGCGTAGTGCAGAAAACACAACACATTGTATACAAATCCTTCCACAATTGATACTTTCGTGACCTTGTCGTCGCTATCCATGACATAACACAGAAACTGCCCACCCTCTCCCTTGCGGTACTCGATGCCGGTCTCAACAGGTTGGTAACAGATAGAGAGGTGGTGGATGGTTGGTGTGTATTTGAGGTACGAAATGATTTCATGTTTGTTCAAGAAACGACGCATAATTCTGAGGATTTTTGCCAAGACTCTCACTCCTCGCCATACGGTACATAGAACATCATGTAAGGGAGGTCACTGTTCGTGGGCAAGTTGTCCAGTTTGTGGACCATTTCATCGTTGAACATAGTCCACCCATTCGGAGTGTTTGTGCAAGCAGTGTAGTGCCCACCATTGTAGGTGCCGTAGTGGTTACAGACGGCGAAGACTTTCCATTTACGACCACCACACACAATGGGTCCCAAATCAACATTGTACATCAATTTGTCTCCGAGCATGAACCGATTTGTTTGCACGACCAACATGTCCGATGGTTCTATGACCATTGTTTTGACCAAGGAAGTGTGGGAACATTTTTCACATTTGGCATTGACTGGTTCCGGTGCTATGTAACTGAGGATACCCGCCGCTACGTCTCCGTGGATGGTCAGACACGTGAGAGTTTCCACGTTGGTCATGGTGTGACCACATGCACACGTCAACACCGATACCGTTTTGCCCAGTTGCAGGTATTCGGTCAAATGATCAATCATTTTAAGACAGAACTCATGGGCGTCCCCCTGACGGTACGGGTCAATATTCGTATCGGACAACGTCTCGATAAACTTTTTGTAATCGTTGTCTTGGAACAGGACGTTGACCAACTCCTTGGCAACCGGGTCCTGGGGATATACATCCACAAGTTTGCGAATGATCGGGGGATAGTAACGAAAAATTTGAACGATGGAATTGATGAAACAGTTGTTCCCGTAGTTGTGCAGTCCGTTCATTTGAAAGCAACAATGGGGGTATTAGTAGTGTACTCAGCATATGAATCGCACAAATGTATGCAATGCCCTGCACAGAAACAATTGAACATGCCTACGTGTACGACGGTGAGTTCCGTTCGATGTCCTGGCTCAAAGATGCCCCCAAAACAATGACGGACGCTCAAAAGGTACAACATATCAATTCAACCCTGTCCGGCAAAGTATGCCAGCATTGCATTACTGGCAGGGTCTCCAAAGGTCTGGTAGAGATCTACTTGGAAGATGTACTGTTGGTACCCCAGAACAAACTGTGCATCACCGTCAAACATCTGTTCATTCAACGATGGGTACCCCAAACCAAAACGTTTGATCTGGTTGTCATCACCAACGAGTACGAACCGGTGACCATCAGTGCCGTCCCTAAAAGTGAAATGGGTACCATTCAACAGTGGCACAAGGGGGATATTTACTGTGGTGGCGCCGACCCTTTGCCAATCAAAGCCATTGCACGTGAGTTGAAGAAGGGACTGACCTACGACGACATCTGTAACGAACTGGAATGCAGTGACGAAGAAGAGGACGATGAATGGTTACCCCCATGTTAATTAATATATTTATGTATACATGTTGTTGTACTATGCCAAATATAGTGTACTCCCCTGAGAAGAACCAAAACAAGGACAAACATGGTGCGGAACACTGTTCGTAACATTGTTTGTAACATTGTTCGAGATGTTACTTTGTTGGGTGGTGTTCCAAAAACATATTGCATTCCTTGTCCATATCCTTCATCTATTTTCTTATCAATCTCAATACTAGACGGAGGGTAAACGATTTCTGAAAAGGCTGGAGACATGGAAATGTGATAGGCATTTCCTCTACCAACAGTAATGTCATATGTTGACATGTGTGGACCATCGTTTGAAAATCCACCATCCATTGCCTGCCTACCATCTAGATTCTGTTGGTACGAGCAATATAATGGAACATAGAACGAGCAATGCAGGCAATGCCTGAGATGTCTTATGTTTCGCCATAAATGATACGTCTCATATGTTGCTGGAAACCGAGTGATGCCTATTCCAAACTTCCTCTGCTGTAGAACTGTAACAGGATGCTCTACTGATCCAAGGATGGTGTCCAACATCTCTTCGTGAATATTTGTCATATTACCATACCAGACACCTTCAGTTCTCGCTCTAGAAGCAAGGCGTGTATACAACTCTCGCAGTTGTACCCATGTCATACCAAGACACCACCCAGCAGAGATTGCTGCTCCAGCACTATCTCCCGATAGTACGATGTTGTCACAAAGAGGTCCTTTGCTGCCACCAGTTTCTTTTTCCCATCGTTCCTCCAGTGCCTTTACGACACCGATCTCGAAAGCAGTTGCCCATGAGCCACCTCCCATGTGAAGAGAACGTGGAAATTGTATATGTTTCATTTTAGTAGTTGGTAGGACGGTAAATACCTCCTAATTGATTTTTTACTATACACATAGTTAGGGTTAGATAATATATTCAGTCAATGTATTTGTAATAAAATCATTGATGTTGACGTAACTGCCCGTCAACATCTTCATACATTCCTTGTCTAATTTTTGCATGAACCGTTCGCCTCGCATCGGACACATCGGAATTTGAATACAGTTGGTCCATATTCCAAAAAGCAGCACAAACAACTGTGGGAGGCGGGTGGTGTGTGTCGAAGCTTTCTCAATTGTTGCTCGCATTTCGATTGGGATCGCCGGAATGTTGTCAACGAGTTGGGTCATGACCGTGGACATGTTTCTGTGCCCAAAGAAGTACGCGTACAACATGTCCGAATCCGCACGCTTTTGTCGGATCTGGTCCGCTCTGGAAAAAACATCCATGTTCTAAAGACTTAAGTTTATAGATACATCTCGCCATACATGCGTGACAATGTGTGAGGCGCCGACGCTTGGACCACACACATGCAGTCGGTCAATGGCAGGTAGCGAATGGCATTGTGGTTGATGCAGACCAAACTTACCACACTCTGCACCGCCGCTTCCAATATCGACTCTTGTTTGAACATTTTGTCCCACAACACTATGCAGTTGTTGACGGTGTAGATGTTTCCAAACATTGTAGGGACCATTTTAGACACAAGACTAAACACGAATGGGGCAAACTCCTGTGAAAAAAGTTTCCTCCGAAGTTGTGGATGCTTGCGGCTGCTACGGAGTTTCACGATTGCACAGATCAGTTCCATCTGTTCAGCGGCAGCGGTGTCGGACTTGTGGACCGGGTACACCGACAAGAGCTCCCCGATCAGGTACTGGAGAGAGTAAAACGTATCGTGCATTGCCCATTTCGGTGTTGACTTGTAATAGACCTTCCACAGCGGGAACACCAGAAAATTCAAACCCTGTGGGTACCCAAACCCAATGTTGGTGTTGGCAAAGGCATTCAACAATTGGCAAATCGACTCGCGGTGTGGATCAAACCAGGTGTCGTGCGGATGTGTACGCACCACGTCCATCCGAATCTGGTTGTCAAACGACGACGTGGATAACTCGAGCGGGGCACGGACCACTTCCCACCCCGTGGCGGGTCCCATCAACTTGCACCGCCACCGGTACGCACGCATTTGCATGTAGACTTGGAAGGTTATACATCATCAGGAAAAAAGAACTATAACTATAGTACTCAAATATCAAAAGATGGTTGACTGTGATATTACATTATTGTCAGATGTGTTAACGTTCTTAACAATGGCGATGTTGAGTATCTATTTGGGAATGGATGTAAATGAAAAATCAGAGTTTCCGTTTATGACTGATGGTATGAGTAAGCTGCTGAACTCGACCGGATTGATCTTGGCAATTATATGTACATTAAACACCATTGTTGCCGTTTATTTTGACAGAATTGCCAAACCTAATGATAAATTGGTAGTATCTTTCAGAGAACATATGAAGAACGTGGAACAAACATTACGAGACTTATCCCTAATATGTCTGTTGGTCATTGTAGGTATGCATGCCAAGATACATCCTATCAATGAATCAACTGATACCTTTCGGACCATATTACTTGGTTTTATTGTAGTTACCCGTTTGACAAAGGTTATTGACTTATATATTTTCAATACTGATACAGATACACTCAAACGCTATGAATTCATAGGAAGTAAGTTTCCAGAAAAACAAGTGAACAAAGTCAATTGGATGCAAAATGTATTGGCACTTGGGCTTTTTACATATGCATTAATTAATGAACTTGTTGTAAACTCTGACATTGATGTTCATTTGTTATTAATTATATTGTCAATGGTCGTACAATTGGGATTGAGTTTTATCAAAGGTTGCAGCGAGATGGGTCCAGACGGTCCAGTGGTTGGAGGTATCACAACGATTTTACATACTTTGACAATGTTCAGCTTGCTGTACATGTTAGACGAGCATCGTGTTGTTTCAGTTGTTGCTGTCATGGTTGGTGATATTGTCTCCAGAATCGGTATTGGTTATCAAAATAGCGTCATTAAAGAAACCACACCATTAGTTGGATTAAGATGGATCAATGGTGTTTCAGTTGTATTGTCAGTATTATGCATCTTGTTCGCATATTCTATCGGTGATCGCACTGAGTCTGTTGAGACATCTGGTGCAAACAGTCCAATTTTATCAAGTGATTTAACAACTGGTGACATATTTATCATATTTACAAAAGTGTTGTCCATCATTAAAACAGGTTCTGGATTGTTGTGTTTTATTCCGAAACTCTTTATGGAAGCAGATGATGTACAAGATGATGAAATATATCGTACTGTTTCAAATAGGTTAAGCACCGTGCTTCTATTTATTTCGTCGTATTTGTTGATGGACAGCAACAAATACAAAGAACCAGGATACATTTATGCATTATTTATTGTTGTGATTTTACACAGAATTTGCGACATGTTTTACAACAATTTGGTTATTACAGGCAAAAAAACTGTAGATATTGAGAAGGAAGGGGGAGAAGTAGGTAGACCAGCGGTGGATATCTTCCCATCGTGGTCGGGGTTGCAATCTTCTTTGGGGAAGGAAGTGGGAGAAGTAGGTAGACCAGCGGTGGATAACTTCCGATCGTGGTTGGTTGTCGCTTTATTACTTGTCAGTTTCGGTACCGCCATTGATTGGACTGGTCCCGCGAAGGGGTTTCATTCCAAATGGTACTTCTGGGTGTACTGTATATTGATTGCCGTGCATATTGTAGTTGTTGTAGTTGCATTTGTATTCAGTACAATTGAAAAATTGGGCAACCGGAGATTTTGGGCACTCAGTACAATGGAACTTGTTCGACTTGCAGTTGCAAGTCTTGTCATCATCATTGCTGGTACGGGGATGGTTGGCACTCCAGATGTTCAAACCGTTGTATCGTTTGTGGCGTACATGTTCGCAGACGCGGTCGGTAGAAATCATATGTAGTATGGCGTTAGGGCATGCCGGGGGGAGGGGGGCAGTGTAAGAAATGTCCAGAGCCCTTGCGCAACGGATGGTTGGTGTGTCCAACGAGGAAGAAGCCTTCAAACACACACACTACCACCTCATCGTACGGAGGCTGGCGGCGGGGTGGTCCTTGGACGACGCCGTTCGTGGGCAACAGACACATACGGTCAAAGACGGTATCAACCAGTGCGAGTGCGGCAGCAGGAAAGTGTTGGACCGCAGCATGCAGACCCGGTCGGCGGACGAAGCCATGACCCATTTTTTCTATTGCACTATATGTAAGAACTCTTGGAAAACATAATGCACATGTCCAGGATGCCCAGGATGCCCAGGACGAGCATGCCCATCCCCCGCAAAAGCAATTTCCAGAAAAAGGCGGACTTGGACGTATACAGTGTGGACGGTACGACGTACGAGTACCCTTGCATCGGGCGGGCGGACGAGCGTACCTGGTATGTCTGGTTCAAACACGGGCTTGACATACTGTGCCCGTCCGAGTATGGGCTGGACCTGAACAACACCATTGTCATCAACGACAATGAATACATTATAGACTCTGTAGTTTTTATAAGAAATGCTAGAAAAGGAATATTTACTGTTATATAAACACCTCTGTATTTTATAAAATGTCCTGTACAGCACGCTCCACCACAAATCTATTTGCCACTGAAGTGCATATATTTGGATATGACTGTGCAGCGTTTTGGATGTTCCCAACCCTAATTGTGGTCACAATCATGCTGAAAGTCGTTCAAAACAAAATATGGGCAGAACTTGGGCAGGCGCAACGGGTTGCCATGCAGTTCAGCAAACAATGCCGTGGACCATATGTCTGGACCATTGTTCGTATGGAAGCTTTCTCCACAACACTCGGGTTGATTTCCATCATCCTTATTCTTGGGTCGAACCTGTGGGTATGGCTGGCAATTGTTGTCGGCAACTTGGTCGGTGTCTACCGCACATACTCCAAACTCACCAAAGACTCCCACTCTACCGCACACGACCTTGTCGAAATGTTAGAACGGCATAAATACAAATACAATGCCAATACGGCAGAGTTCATACTCCGGCTGCAAGATGCACTAGACAAACCACAAGTACAGGGAGTAGCCAATCCACAGGGAGGAACATGGAAGGAGATGGTTTTTTAGCACCGGACATCTGGAACATCGTCCTGTTGCAGTCCACCCCGATTGCCTGCAACAATTTCATCTCGTGCCAACCCAGACCATAACATTTTTTGGGGTGAATTTGCCAGTTCATCAGACCACCGTGCCAATGGTGAGAGAACGACGAGCCCGCGTTGTACAGTGTAGGTGTGTAGATTGTAGTACCGTCCACAGTGACCGAGTTGCCGTTCCGTCTCTCACACCCATCTAACAAAGGAATTCCATTTGCTACCATTGTTCTGTCCAACCGTGTAATGTAACATTTCCCATTGTGCATGTACCCAACACTGTGTTGGCGGATGCTGGAGCTGATGCCCAACCCGTGCAACAGTTCGTGCTTCAACACCGTCCGCAAATCGTACCGCCAACCCGTGTCACAACCCTGACCCGTGAACCACCCGTTGGGGACGTCCTGGTTGACTCGGATGACCATCGTAGTCCCGGGCACGTCGTGGTGGATGGACGCCTGCCACACACCATCCACCAACACCATAGTGCGAGTGGCGGAAGCCAGCACCCCGTAGTCCAAAGAATCGAACGCCACGTCCACGCCCCGCAATTCCGGGATCCCAGGACATTTTTGACGCATCTCGTACCACGAAGAGTATACCAAATCCTGCAAATTCGTTGTCACCGCCCGGGTTTCGGGGTGCAACTTCAGGTCCGACCAACCCATGGCATTCGCGTTTGTGACGGGCACCGCCACCGTCGATGGACTTATCCCATGGACATGCGTCACTTGGGTGGTATTCATGCACCCCTGCATTGCGTACTGGACGTCGATTACCAATGGCATGTTCAGGTAGTCATACGTCAACAGGGTTGTGTCAAAATCGAACCCGTCAAACCCTTCCCCCACACAGCGCGAAGTGTGGTTGCAGACACTTGTCTGGTAGGCTTCGGCGTTGTAGCACGGGTTGAACGAGTAGTCTTGCGTGATGGCGGCGGAATATTCACCGTCGACCATGAAGGTGACATACAACAGGGTCTTGTCCAAGTTGCCGTAACAACCACGAGAGATGCAATCCGAATGGGGGGCATTGCCCACACATTCGGCGTACTCCGGTTTTGGGATGCAAATTGTAATGTCTGTCATCTGAGCCGGAGCCATGTCCGACTGCATGCGCACACTGACTGACGATCCCACCGTGGATACGTTGATCTGGGGCATCGGGTCCACCAACAACGACATGTCGTACGGGCAACCGTTGTATGTCACCGGGACACTCGCCAAGTAATTTGTTTCCCCAAAGCATGTCGTGGAGTCCGTAATGGTACCGGCACATTTTTTGACCTGAAAGCTGTAGTTGTAGCGCTGGTTCAGAAACTGGTAACACACCGGCACGAGCCTCTCGCACACCGAACGCACGAAAAAATAACTGCGCACCACGTCCCCGACAATCATGGAGGAGGACGAGACCAATGTGAGTGTGGACGAGGCACCCAGCGAAGTCGCCGAGAACGACGGTCCGTACAAATGTTCGTAAGAAACACCGTCGTGGACAATGTCCATGAAATGACGTAGCTCAAGTCTACCGTACTCCGGCGCACAGGACGCAGTGTCAACCTTGATATCGGACAACCGGATCAACGGAGTGTTGCTGGAGACGTCACCACACACCGAGTTGTCCAAACAAGTGTAGTACGGACTGAAGACCTCGCAGTCCGTGTCAGCCTCACAACCATGGACACAAGACCCCTCAAACGAATCGACGTGCTCGCACTGCCCTTGGTGACAAATGTCCCTGGTACACGGATTGTTGTCGTAACATGTTTTGGGTGTGCCTTTGCATACCCCAGATATACAGACATCGTTCAATGTACAAGCATCCCCGTCGTCGCACGTCCCCTGTACCTCGGTGATCACACATCCGAATTGAGGATGGCAAGTCCCCGCACGGCACTGGTCGGGCAGGGCGCAGTCAAGATGGTTTGAACCGGTGCATGTGCCAAATACACAAGCATCGTTCTGTGTACATACATTGTCGTCGGAACAATTGGACAACGGGTCAGCATTCACGTAGACACAACTGCCCGCCGTGCACATGCCCAACTGACAAGAGCGGTCTACGCATTCAACAGGACTGCCTACACACTCACCAAACGCACAACGATCGTCGTACGTACACTTGTCGTTGTCGTTGCATGGGTAGTGGTGAGGATGGGTATACATGACACACTTACCCGTCTCACACACCCCACGGTAACATTCGGGCGAGGTACAATCGTGGGATGTCACACAACAATCGTCGACGATAGTGGTCGAACATTGACCATCCGTACAGATTCCCTCGCCACACGCTGATGACGGACAATCCCCGTGGTCCACACATTGGTCCCACCCCTGGAACCAACTTTGTACCGGCAATGGCAGGAACCAACTGACAGGGACCAACACCATCAGGATAATAATAAACACCCAAGCCACGGTCAAACAGTTGCAATGTCCCTCGTTGAAACGGTTATTCCGTTTCGTTTTGTCAGGACTGTCTTGCATTTTCTCGTATACATACACAATAAATAGCATCAGTTTTTTTGTACTATATCTACATGTCCAAACCATAACAAATGAAACATTTGATTCAATCGACATTGTTGTTGGGAAGCATTTTGAATGGACATGCACAGACCATTGAGGGAACGTCTACCAATTTACCCGTACCATCTGGTCAAATTCCCGCTACATATTCTACGACCTGTCGGTACGATACCACCGCATCCACATTGTATGCACCGCCCACTGGGTTGAATGCAGGGCACAAAACCGTTACCGACACTGGCACTTTAGCAGATCTTTTTGGTGCAGAGGATGCCGAGGGCAACGAGGTGTACAGGTGTACCTGGAAGCTCAACGGTGTGCCACAGGTGGTTACCGGTGGTCCCACCACCTACGAGTTCAAAATCAGTAAGACCCGTGCCTGTGCCGTGGCAACATTTACCGTCAACACTTTGAATTTTGACGCTGTACCCGGGGATTTGGTGCTCACCAACAGCATCTACCCAGAAGTTACTGTTGGAACAACTGTGACAATTGACACGTCTTGCAGCAGAGCCAAAGGTTCAACCCTCCCCCAAGCCACTTTCACCTTGGCAGCAACGTCCAAACCCGCAATGGACGCAACCAGTGTGGATGGAACAGCTTTGCATTTGAAAGCCAGTACCGTTGATATTGAAAACGCAGGCATTGCCCTTGCCCGGATTGGTGCCAGGACTTACAAATTGATTTCCGACCAAAAGTTTCAATTGGACGCGCCCACACCACCCGCACCCTCCGCCCTTGGCAGTTACTTTGTGGACACCACCTGTTCTGACCCTGAAAACAGTTGGCTGTGTACAGGTGGCATCACCGTCGTCATCGAGGGAAACACTGCCTACAAATCAAGTGGTCAAGGGATTGACCATTGGTGCGACGCGACCGGCAGCTACGGTTGCAAACAATTGGCGATGATCAACGACTTTAGTGCCTGTACTAAAATTTCAGACTTTGTGCAGCAAGAGGAACAGTTGCTCAATTTGCTGCAATGCAGTGTGGTCGGCGGCATCTACGATTTCACCACAAAGACCAGAGCATGTGGTACATCCACCATTAACATTTTCACCGATGTGACCGCCGTCAACTTCCCCGACCGGTGCTACGAAAAACTCAACGACGCCACGGCGTACAAAGTCACTTTGCCAACTTGTGGGCAGGGTGGAAACACCGCATCTGCCGGGTGGAACACCGACCTAACAACTGCAGTGGATGGGTATACCTTCATCCGTGATTCTCGGTATTTCAACGAAGACACCACGTACGACTACGCCGTCGGTGGCGTGGACAACAATTTTGTGATGACAACACCTGCGTTGACCATCACCGACAATTTGATTGATACGTACCGCAAATACACCGTGGACATCACTGGCAAAAGAGATGGCATTGCCATGTTGCAATACAAATGCAGTGTGGGTGGTGCGTGGAAGGAGTTGGAACCCACTGCGACGTCTTTCATGTGCAACTACCCCAGTCCCAGTGAACTCGCTGGGATTGCAACCGGTAGCTCTCTGGCTCTGCAGCTTACCGTACAAGCCAAATGGTCCCACTCTGTGGACAGATGTTCCCATACCCCAGGCAGCTTCACCACCGCCATCACTGGGTCGACCACATTCACGTCGTCCGTTGTACAAACTTCGTCCACTGTGTTGGACCTGGCTTGTGCCACCACACACGGGCAGTACAAACAAATTTATCAGTGGACCGGTACGGATACTATGGTTGTCAGCAGTGCCACTAGGAAATGTCCAAGTTCCAACACCGATTTTGCAACAGCTGCTTGCTCCGACACCACCGTACAACCCAACGACTACATCTACATTCACCCAGACGATTACAGTTGTGGCGACAAAAATCTTCAGGGTGTCGGTGGGTACATCTTGTACAACCAAGGCACTGCGGGCGGCACCGCCAAACGTATTCAGCTCAAATGCCCGGCGGCGTTGTGCACCGTGAAAGTCGATGGTATGAAACTGGACTACAGCATCGATTTCGAAGTCAGCGACGGTGCACCCTTGTTGAAGACCAGTTTGGCTAACTCAGGTGTCATTCGTGGTGGGACCGGGGGCACTGGGTACGCAACAGTGACCGTCAACAATTATATCGGTGCACACAGTCAGTGCAAAGCCGACGGCACGGTGGATACTCCGGTGGCACCGTCCGCCGCCATCGCTGCCAATGGAGACGTCGACTTCAACACAGCCTATACCGGAGACCTGCAGGCGTTCATTGACAACCTGAATACATACACCAGCACAAACGCGGGTAGCAGCACCGCCACGGTCTATGTCAGTCAACAGGTTGCCGTCCAGTACGTAGCGTTGCAACCCCTGCACCAAACAATGAACTTTTGCCAATCCACCAAACTGGAAGTGGCTGTCAGCTCCAAAGCAGGGCAGTTGACGTCCTCCATCGGGGTCCAGGCGTACGACAACTTCGAATTTCAGGCACAGTTCGAAGAGTTGATGTGGGAAACGTGTGCGACAGGCACGGGGTACCGGGTCCGGGTCGACATTGCGTTGACGTCGCTGCAACCCATTGCAGCCGGTGCCTTCACTGTCAAAGAAAATACCCCGATGAATTTTGCAGAACAACTCAGTGCCAGTGGTGTGCTGCGACTGACCAGTCCGTGTGTAGACGTATGCAGTTCGGCGGTGCAAGAATACATTGATAACGAACAAACCATCACCATGGTCATTGCTAACCCCAACACCAACACTCCAGGGCATACAAACCCCACACCAGCGGCAGAGTTTACAGTCAAAACCCATATCATTGGTCCGCCGATCGACTGTGGCGGGGTGCGCGATACGGAGAACAAGCTAAGCAACGTTGTTCTCAGACATTACAACAAACCCACCGGAGCATGCAGTACCCGTACAACGGAACAAGCCCTGGTGTCTCCGTCCGTCGTGGCTGTTGACAGCAGCACCTGCTTCGAAATTGGCAGTCAACTTGTTACAGACACTTACTATTTGAAAGTAACCAACGTGCAATCGGTGTTCTACGACGCCGACGGTCTCTTGGTAACCTCCAGCATTCCTGTCACCGAGGTACTGTCGCCCGCAATGGACCCGTTGGACGCCGCGGGCGCCCAACCCGCCTACTCGGTTGCCCCTTACCACACCATGCAATTCACACCCACCACCGGTTCACAAGGTGGTACATATACGTTGATTGTCGACTTCGAACAGGTCATGTCCGGTGGCACTCGCCGGCTTCGTGCGGAGTACACGTTGGGTGCCGGTGCCGATGGTGCCGATGCCGAAGGACAACGCAGCAGTTCCCTGACAATTTTGCCCGCCGAAATGCAAATGGAAGAGCAACTGGAAAGTACTTCGTCCACAGAAGAGGACATCAAAATCGAGGCAAGCAGTAATGAGACGATGTTTGTGGTCGTGGGGGCGGTAGCCATGGCATTTATTTTAGCTTACCTGGTTTATTATATCCAAAGAAACAAACGTGATCACATTGGTCACACTGGTGCGATGTTCAAATACAATCGGGTGAAAAACCAAGAGAGGTTTACAAGTAACGTAGCTTTTTAAAACAAATATACTAATACATTTTTCTACGTTTAGGCTGCTGCATGTCCATCACTCGGTCCATCAAATCTCTACCATGTCCCTTTACCCGGTACTTGTTCAACGCCGTCATGAAATGTGCCTTTTGTTTAATTGCTTTGGTACTGGCAGCGTGGACCTGTTTGGACATCACTTTGTTGAATGTCTTTTTCAACTCACTGTTCTCCACTTTCATCACCTCCACGTCCTGCTGCTTCTGCTGCACCGCATATTTTTGAGAAGCATGGTGAGCCACCCTGAAGAAGTCGGCAGTCTCTTTCGGGTAGGTCTCCGCCAACGACAAAATGCTTTGACGTGTATCCGCGTCAAAATCGTCCGCGTTTAAAGAACTAGACCAGTTTTCCACCAATGCTTGTGCCATTGCAGAGTTCTTAGCTTTCAGTTTTTCAATACGTCCCGACTCAGCCTGCTCAAATGCGTCCAATCGCCTTTGCATGTCCGCCGCATGTTTCTCCTGTTGTACAACGATCTCCATCAACTCCTGTGGTGGCATCAGTACTTCAGCTTCGGTGTCTTGTACGACGGTACTCGGTGGTGCTTCTACTTCGGCTGCAGCAGTTTCAGTAATTACTTGTTGTACAGTCTCTGGCATTTGAGAAGCAGAGTGGGTTGTTTTATAGGGTGTTTTTCCTGATGGAATCTTAGACACAAACACAATGCGACAATCAGATCGACGTGGGTCACAGCAGAGTGAGACCTCCACCGCTTCCTTCATGGTAGCACCGGACGCATACTGGGTATGTGTGTGTTGCAAAGATAGACCAGTGTAGTACGGGGTACCGTCCTGTTGTGCGATAGCATGTTTGGCAAAAATACTGTTGAAACCCTTGTCGTTCAACTTGCCGACGATCCATTTGGCACCGTCGTTGCCCGTCCACGACCGTTGGACGGTACCCACCTCCATTTGACCATCGTGTTCCATGCGGATCGGAACACCTTGTAAATTAAGGTCTTCCGTCTCTGTGCGCGTGAACGCAAATGTTTTGTCATGTTGTTCCGGTTGCGTTGCTGTTGGTGATAATACATTGCCCACAAAATACATTCTTAATATACCACTGTCTATATATACACGCATTCCCTTGTAGAAATGATCACCTTTGTTGACCTTGAAACGTGTTTCCTCATGAAAGGTTTCAAAAGGAAGCAACAACAGATGCTCGAAATTGGTATGTGCAGGGGCAAAGAGTCGTTCCAATGCCTTGTAAACCCGTGCGGGGACGAACCAATCGTAGACGCATTGGAAAAAATGGGTCAACACCCGGAAAAAAGTATCAACTTCTGGACCAAATTGCTCATTGGTAAAAAGATGCTCAATTCTTCCGTCAAAAGAAAAGACATGCAAGGCAAAGCAGATGCAATCCAAGCCATCACTACCGACATGCTGGCTCCGATGGATGCCATCCGACAAGCCCATGCGTTTGGGAAAGGCACGTGGGTAGCACACAACGGCAAGAGTTTTGATTTCCATATTCTCAAAGCCCATCTAGACCAGGCAGCATTGCCACACCCGGAGTTCATGGACTCCTTGCCCGTGTTTCGTCGAGAACTTGATCTGGTGTCGTACTCACAACCCCTCGTGTACAAATCACTGTTCAAAAGTACGTACAAGGCTCACCACGCACTGCACGACGCACAAGCACTGCAAAAAATTTGGACATACGTACAACCAAAGACCTCAAAGACCTCAAAGACCTCAAAGACCTCAAAGACCGCAAAGACCGCAAAGACCGCAAAGACCACAAAGACCTCAAAGACCACAATTAACAGTCCACTTTTAGATCTGTACGGGGTCGGACCACAAAGTGTCAAAGAACTCAACCAACAGGGTATTTATACAGTCAAACAGCTCGAAACCGCAGCAAAGCAAGGCAAAACATTTAAAGTTGTAAGGAAATCCGTCCTAACACAACTCCGTGCAAAGCTTGTCGAGAACCTGGATTGCCCGGCGCACCTCCGGAACGATGTACGTTAGCTTCTCAATTGTTGTCTTCATCTCCGGCATCGTTGTCCTGACGTCCCGCAATGTTGTGGCAATTTCAGGAACAACCACCAACAACAAACAAACAATGGTCAACAACACAACAGATTGGAATGCTACAAAATAGAATACCCATTTACTACGAGGTGGTCGAGGTGGTCGAGGCAATAAATCGACGTCCATATTATATAGACAACACAGATGCAGACATGACGCCATACAAACTCAACTCTTTGGACAAAGTTGGACAAAGACTTCGGACCGGGTATGGCGAGGTTCTCGCACCCAAACTGTATGTGTAGAAATGGAGAAACTTCATCATCTGTTTCATCAATTCGATAAAGACAACAATGGATCTATCGACAAGAAAGAGTTGAGTACATTGGCGATTGCTTTGAACGACCCATTGACTGCTGCGGAATTGCAAGATTTCTTCAGAGCAATTGATACGGACAACTCCTCACATATTTCTTGGCAGGAATTTCAAAAACACTGGGAGAAATAATGATGTACGCGGTTTTTTTTCATATCTGTACCTTAATTGAAATGATGTAGTGCAATCGCTAAAACCCCTTAATTGAACATAGAAATTAGATATATTTATTAAAAGTTTTTTTTTAATCTGCTAAAACCCCTTAATTGAACAAGTACTTAGCAGTACCATGTCCCTAAGCAGTGTCCACAGACCCTCGTCACAATAAGGGCATTTAGGAATTATGCATGGCGTGTTCTGTTGAACCTCCTAAAACCCCTTAATTGAACATAGAAATTACATATATTTATTAAAAGTTTTTTTTATATCTGCTAAAACCTCTTATTTGAACAAGTACTTAGCAGTACCATGCCCCTAAGCAGTGTCCACAGACCCTCGTCACAATAAGGGCATTTAGGGTCTAATATTTTGTTTTTCTTTTTTTTTCTAATAATTCCTCGTCACAATAAGGGCATTTAGGGTCGCATGTCCAGAAGAGGGGACATATAGTCATTAATTTTGAAGACATATATGTGAAACCCCCAGAACACATGTTGGAGGATATGTGATATGGGCATATATGCCCAGAAGATGGCAGAATAAGGGCTTTTATTTCCTAAACCCGCTTATTTAAACATAGATTTTATATATATTTATTAAATGTTTTTTTTTTTATCTCTAAAACCTCTTATTGTGACGAAGAATTTTTACCCTTGACCCCCTTGACCCATTTTTCAGTGTTTTTTTTGGTATTTTAGTGCATGTTGGGGGATACAGGCATATTTCCATAAGAGGGGACATGTGTTCATTAATTTTGAAGACACGTATAGTGAAACCCCCAGAACACATGTTGGAGGATACAAGGCATATGCACATTCTTCGTCACAATAAGGGGTTTTAGCATCTTTTTTTTTTAAATACTTTTTTTTTCTGTAAATTCTTCGTCACAATAAGGGGTTTTAGAGCATTTCGGGGGCAAATGTCATTGCTTATATTTTAGAATGATCAATATTTTTAATGTCTGTAGTATTTGTAGTGTTTTTTTTGGTGTTTCAGCTCATGTTGGGGGATACGGGCAAATGCGTCCATAAGAGGGGCATGTAGTCATTCATTTTGAAGACATATATAGCATGAGTGTATGGCGTGTATTCCTTTATCAACAGTATATGCGTACATGTCTTTGCAACTTATTATTGGTAGTGTATACAGTGGTAAAAGTGCCACACTCCTTCAGACAACCCATCTGTGGAGTTCCATTGGTATGCGGTGTCTTGTCATCAACCACATCAATGATATACCCCCCTCTGTACAAGACAGTATTGTTGCCATACAAACCAATGAACTGCTTCTTGCACCAACCATGCATTACGACGCCATTGCCATCGATGGAGCAGAATTCTTCTCCAACCTGCGCATCGCTGTACAGTTAATGGTGGAGAAGGGCAAGCATGTTGTGGTGGCGGGACTTAACGGGGATTGCAAACGACAAAAAATTGGAGAAATTTTGGACCTCGTTCCATATACCGACAAAGTTACATTTACAAGAGCACTGTGCCAGACATGTGGACACCCAGACAGAGACGCTTCGTTTACCAAACGGCTCAACAACGTGCAGGGTGCGGAACACACTGCTGTCTGTCGTCAATGTTACTGATTAAGTATATATATAGAACAAATCATTCACACAAATGGACCACTACATTCGGCTACTGCATACAAACCAATGTCCAACCATTGATGATGCACACATATATGTGAGAAACGTTATGCAACTGTCCCCCAACGTACAAGAGCTGCGTCGGTTCAAACAACGTCTAAAATTTGAACTGCACAACAAACCCGCCCTCTGCAATGCCATTGTTGCGGCGTTCATGCACTACGATGTCCCAATGCCTATCTACTACAAACTGATGTCGCTTGCCATGACCGTCCCTGTCTGGCATTTGCTAGCCAACGAACGTATGTACGGTACTCACACAGGTTGTCGTTTCGAAGACATTGGGTACCTTCTGTTGGTCACCCTCCACATCGGTTACAACTGTTACAACATTTATACTAGATCGACCCATCCATGGTTCAATCTACTCACCGTATTGTTTGGTGCGGTGACTCTTATGGGTACCAAACCAAACGACTGGTGGTTCTCTCTTCAATGGGGTTGCAACGGAGTCCTCAACGAAAGAGCAGCCCTCCTGGGGTACACACTCGTCGTCGTCGGGACAACAGAGTTTGTGTTTTGGACACAGGATCCTAGGGACTTCTTCTCATGCAGAGGCACTTTGGCACCTGTCAACGGGTACATACTGCTTCTTGCCGGTGCCGCACTCTTTGCCAGTTGTTGGGTTGTGTGGCTTGCCTACCAATGAGGAACTAAATGGGAAACGCCACAGCTGTCCGTTCTGCGAACGGTGATCCCGAAGCCTTGGACACCCTTGGAGACTGCACCTGTGGAGACTGCACCTGTGGAGGCTCAACAGGGGTGACCGGCAAATACAGCTCCTCCTCCATCAGTTCAGCCAATTCTTCCTCAACATCAACCTCTCCACAGACCGGTTGTTCCAGAATCTCAGAAATGTCCATCATGTCATCCTGTAACTCACACATCGTCTCGTGGAGTGCCTCAACTCTTTCGACTGTGTTGCGTTTGGTAAACCGCTTGAAAATACGGCTTGTGTTTCTGATCGCTTGCAACTGCATCTGAGTGACCTGCAATTGCTCCAACGCGCACTGCTTTTGTGTACATATTGTCATCCGTTTCTCACTCTGTGCCAGGTAACTGTGCAATATGCTGCGCCGCCGCAACAACATCAGCAGCCGTTCTTTCGGAGCCCGCTCTGCCACTTTGGACCGCAGTTCCGTATTTGTGCGGTCCAACTTGATTTCATACATGTATACCATTTCACGCAACGATATGTCCAACTGTCTCAACTCCAACATCACATCCTCCGTTGTTTTCGAATAACAACTGGAATAGAACACACCCATTGCAGGTCCCACAGGGGATATATATAACCTTCATCATGTTTACAAAATGGAACTGCGCTGCATCCAACAAAACGGTAGCATGTGGTACGACTGGCGAGCTGTGCAATATGCCCTCAACGAAGTGGAACCATGTGCACTGCAACTTCAATTCGAACAGTTTCCGGGCAAGGTGGAAACCAATGGGACGTGGATGTCCAAGAGCAGCATGCAAAAGTTTTTACGTTGGTATTCGGATAATACCTCCTACAAACAAGTGCAGGTCATCAATGGTGTACTACGGGCACTTAAACCCAAGAGAATCAATTCAAAAAAATACAGGTGGGAAATAGCATACCGGCAAAAGTACAAATGTGCGCTGTGCCAAGATTTGTTGCACCCGAAAGCAATGGACATCGACCACGTCGTCGAGCTGAGCAAAGGAGGTGAGGACAGTGTAGAGAACTGCCAAGCACTATGTGCGAACTGCCATGCAAAAAAAAGTAGGTATCGTTAATTTTTATATGTATCTGAAGCATTACAATGGTTGACCCAATGTTACTTCATGTATGTTGAGGGGAGGATTCATCATCATACCTTCCCGCACAGCCATGCAACCAGGATAGGTCAACCCCTTCCAATGACCATGACTCAATGAGGTACATACAAATTTACCTGTATGCTCTTTATCTGCAGTGGTGCCATCAAACTGCATGCCACGGAAACACACGGTGTTCATTCCATGCCCATTGTCCAGGTATTCACCATTGTGAGGGTTTTCGTCTAAACTGCAAGATCTTAAAATTGCGTCCAACTGGTCTGCGTTTTCAAAGTGAATATCTTTTCCCTCCTCAACTTCTCCTCCTAAATAATCGGGAAACTTGCCTGTAATACTTAAAGCTGTTCGCTCACGGATGTTGGTAACACCTGCGGTGACCTTCCATGCAATCAGTGACTTCTTACTTTCTTTGTAAGTCACATCTTGGAGTTCATCCTGAAGATTCTCCAGGGTGAAGAACTCAACCCCTTCCCCACACACATAACCTTGGGCAAATACATTCTCGGCAATCGACTTTCGCTTCGGTTGCTTGACCACGGATTTCGAGTAATGTGTGTAATGACCAAGGTGCACCTTCCGGATGATATCATCGGACAATTGAAAATCATGGTGACCATGAAAGGTACTGCCTAATTCCTCACCACTCGCCGCCAGCACCGCCGAACTCATTCGATATGTCTGAAACGGACGGAACAGAATGATGTCTTCATATTTCGACACAGACAATTCTTCACGGAGGTACACAATACAGACGAATATCTCTTTGCATGTGTTAAGTGCTTTTGTCATACTTTTAATAAATTCTTCTTTGGCAGTCGCTACTGCAGCAGGATCAACAGGCGCGGTAGGCTTAGCTTTTTGAGCTGTGATCCACTCTTCCAATAATTCGTCAGCGGCTTTAAATTCGGTTTCGAATTTGCCCTTCTTTTTAGCGATTTTTTCTCTTATTTTGTCAGCACTTAATATTTTAGTATCATCTCCGAGTAGGGTTAATTCTAACTTGTTTTTGTCCATAAATTCTTTTAATTTAGCTGCAGTTGGACGTACCTCTGCTACCAAAGATTTGAAGAAACCACTATATGATTTTTTTGTTCTTTCATTGAGCAAAGTATGCAAGTCTTTTGAAAGCTCTATGACTTGTTGAAGACCAGGAAATTCTGTGTCTGCAAGCTGCAAGGATCCTTTACTTTTGTTGTATTTTTTGCTACCACCTGCTTTGTTCTTTGCATCCTTTAATTGTATCTCAAACTGTGCATTGATTTTTGCTTCAAGGGCTAGAATTTTTTCTTGCGTATCTTTGTTGTAATGGACATGTTGGTTTGAGAATTTGCTGTAATCTGTGTCCGGCTCACCGATGCTCTCGGTCCCCAAGGATGCATTAAAGGCTTGTTCGTAAGAAATCTCCTGCCAACTGTCGTGGTCGGCAGAAAAGATTTTAATGGAACGAGTACCGTGAGGAATCACGAAAAACTCACCACAACTCTGTGCGCGGTTCATCAAATCCGTGTCGCCGTAATCGAAATCAATGTCAAACGACTGTGCCTCGAACACGTCGGTGCCACGCCAACGGATGCCCTTCAAGGAACGGTCCTCCTCCAAGTTGTTCAAAGCGAGCTGCCCCCGATGACTGTACGTCGTGGCTTCGTCCGGGACCATGTCCAAATAGATGCTCATCTTGGGGGGGAAGACCCACACGTCTGGCACGACCCCGTTGCGCTTCATTTCGTGTTTCATCAACGCGTCCAAGATATGGATCCCTTTAGGAGTCTTTTGCACCAGTGCCCAAGTGTCACGCTCGTGCTTCAACAAGTTGCGGGTTTTTTTGCCCAACCGGCTGTGCGTCCGGCGCCATTCTTTGTAATGGGCTCTAGAGGTCAAAAGGGCGTGCATGACCCCAAAGTGAGCCGTGGTATGGACCGCGTCGGTGATTTGCTGCAAGTTCAGCATGAAATGTTTACGACCTCGTTCCGTGGTCATGAAACCGTGTTCAATAATGAACGCCAAGCCACGGCGCAACAGATTGTCCGTGCGTCGCTCCGTTTCGGCGGTCACGAGACGCGGCACCCCTTGTTCGGGTTCGACATCCATCAAAGTACGGTTGAAACGGAAAATTTCCCACTGCACATGGATATCGTCCGTGTAATGCCAAGGCAACAGGCGTTCGGTATAAAACTCATCCTCTTTGCGGATCAGAAAGTCCAGAACGTCCTCCAAGTGCTGGTTCTTGCCTTTGTAGGCGTCTGGTAGGTTGAATGTTTCGTGGGACAATCTGAAGTCGCGCCGCCCCTCCTCCTCTGGACGATCCCCAAAAAATTCAGAGAACAGAGAGGAAGGTTCATTTCGTCCTATTTCCACAGCGGCATTTGGGTCGGTGTTCATATTTATACGATAGTTGCATCCTTATATAGGACAAAGAAAATATGTGGGTTGCTGACCGTGCGGTAGAAGCATGTGCCTGTGGTCGAGGTTTCAATTTTCTGACCCGCAAACATCATTGTCGACTGTGTGGCAACATCTTTTGCAACTCCTGCACAGGTTACTCCATCATACCATCGTTTACAAATACCAGGTATGTGGGCAAACACAAGGTATGCACAGGGTGCAAACAACGTTGTATACATATACGGAACATTGAGACATTGATTCGACTCACCGCGGTGCTCATCGTGTGGGTACCGAACGGCATACAAGTCAGCCGAAACTGGAAGAGGGCGTACCAAGAAGTTGTTGAAGTCCAGGCACATTGCCAGGTGAAAATGTTGCACGAAGAATACTCACAACTTGAACAAACGTTGCTCTGCAGAACCCCCAACATTCGAAGAGTACTCTTTGGGTACCCCCCTCCCGAAGTACACCTGTTCGATTTTTTGCAGTTGTTGAACTCCCACTGTGCACCCCGCTTGTTGCACCAGACAAAATGGGTCGATCGACAAATGAAACACATCAACAATGCAGACATTGTCCTTTTTCTGCCGTGGTTGCACCGGGTCCTGCCACACATCCTGCAGAGGTCCGACGATCGGCACGTCGCCTACGCTCTCTACTTTGGGTACTGTGGCAAAACGGTTCAGGCACGGTCCGTCCGCAGAAAATTGGAACAGGGGAAGCACGGTCCCGCGCTCCGGCAAACCTGTGCAATGGTACAGGCGGTCGAACGCAACATTGTACGGGTGGTCAAGATACCGCACGGCAGGCTCCCCTACAACCCGGACGTCGTTGTGTTCGCCGTCAAAGCAGTCCGCCGCTTTCGGTCCAACTCCGCCCCCCACGCACTGACACTGGACACCTCCGACGGCGATCTCCAACTCCTGGTCAAAACCACCGACGTCCGCAAAGACCGCTGCACCATGGTCATCTGCAAAGTGTTGGAGCGAATGGGCATCCGCTGCATCTCGTACCCGGTCCTGGTTACACCCACCGGTGGGTGGATACAGATGCTGCCCGCAAAGACCCTCTACGAACTTGGCGGTGCCCTAAGCATGCACATCTTCAACCAGTACCCGGATACCCCGCCCAAGGACACCAGAGACCGGTTCCGAAGGTCGGTGGTCGGGTCGTGCATCCTCTCCCACCTCATTGGTGTAGGCGACCGGCACCTGCAAAACATCGTGTGCCTCAACGCCGAAATCGCACACATTGATTTCTCCTACATGTTTGGGCATGACCCCAAACTGCCCCAACCCCTCCGAGTCACCACACCGATGATCGAGATGATGGGCGGCAAAGGCAGTGATTGCTACCAGAGCTTCCTGGAGGATACCGGGAACGCGTTCCGCACCGTTGCCCAGTACGGGTCGTTGTGGTGCACGCTGCTCGAAAACGTCGCCCACGAACAACTCTACGACTTGGTCACCGTGCGGCAGCACATCGAACGGCAGATCAACACCTTCCCGGAAGACGTCGTCGACATCGTCAAGAACCATTCCGACACCTGGACCCACTCCATCACCGATTTTATCCACGGTATCTTTCAATTGAAACTGTAACACTATATTTTACCCTGCTGCATTTCTAGTTTATTATATGTGAGTATGGCGAGCACCCGGGCATCGAGATCAATCGACGGCATGCCAAAATGGAATTCTCCATCTGGACCGACGTCAAGAAAGCCTCCGTCGTCGAAGTCACCGAACCACGGTGCCTCCACAACGGGGTCCCCGTCGAAGGAGGGCTGCGGGACCCCAAGTTCGGGTGCATCGGGGACGGGGTCTGTGGGTACTGTGGCAAAAACAGACACAACTGCCCCGGGCACTGGGGGCACATTGAATTCCCCATCCCAGTCATTCATATCGGCATGGTCCCCCACCTCATCCAGGCACTCCGGAAAGACAAACAAAAGTACACCTGGAACAAAAAAAACTTGTGCATCCTCAAACACGGCACCGTTTTCCCCACCACGGACATGCCAGAGACCTGCCACCGCTTCCTCATCAAAGTGCTCCCCGTGCCCCCCATTCACATTCGACCACCGCTCACCATCGGCAACACCACCAGAGGCGAGAACGACCTCACCTACCGTTTGCTCAACATTGTCCGCAAGAACATCAGCCTTGCCAAAGCCATCGACAAACAGATGCCACCACACGTCGTCTACGAGGCGTTCGAAGCACTGCAGTACGCCGTCGCCTGCTACATCAACAACGACAAAGTGGGGTCCTCCAGAAAAAGCAACCGCCGGGAGTACACCTCGCTCGCCGGCAGGATCAAAGGCAAGGAGGGGACCATGCGGGGGCATTGCATGGGCAAACGGGTCGACCAAAGCGGCAGGTGCGTCATCACCGGTGACAACCGACTCAAACTTTCCGAAATTGGTATCCCCACCAGCATTGCCCGCACGCTGACCAAGCCTGTCAAGGTCACCGACCACAACATCGCGGCGCTCCGCAAAGCCATGGACCAGGGCAAAATTCGGTACGCGGTGCTGCCCAGCGGGGCACGGATCGATACCAACGTCAACAAACCCCGCATCCGAGTGGGGTGGACCCTCGAACAATCACTCCAGGACGGCGACCTCGTTCTCTTCAACCGGCAACCCAGCCTGCACAAAATGTCCATCATGTGCCACACGGTCCGGGTGCTGCCCCACAACACACTCCGGTTCAACGCCGCCTGCACCACCCCCTACAACGCGGACTTTGACGGGGACGAAATGAACATACACGTGCCACAAACCATCGAGGCACAGGCGGAAGCCGCCGAAATCATGAGCGTCAAGTACCAAGTCGTGTCGCCACAAGCCTCCAGACCGGTCATTGGGGTCATCCAGGACACCATGCTGGGTGCCTACCTGCTCTCCGGGGATACTCTCGACAAGGCGGACGCCTTCCAAATCACGCAACGCCCCATCGCACCACCGTACACCGGACTGAGGATACTGAGCCTCATCGTGCCCCACGTATGGTACTCCGGCGGGGTCGAAATAGAAGCAGGCACCATCCTGTCCGGAAGGTTTCGCAAAAAGGACCTGGGCTGCTCCACCGGGTCCCTGGTGCACGTGCTCTTCAACGACTGCGGTCCACAGGTCACCATTGATTTCATCTGGGAATTGGAACAGTTCACCAGCCGGTACCTGCACATACGCGGCTTCACCGTCGGCATCAACGACCTCAAACGGTCCCGCGCCCTGGAAAACCTCTGCCAAGAAGAAATCACCCAGGCGTTCCAACAAACCACCAACATGGACGAACCAAGCATCAACGCACGGCTCAACGAATCCAGGAACATCATAGGGTCCGCCGCCATGGCAGAGATCTCCAAAGACAACCAGTTCTACACCATGATCTACGCCGGTTCCAAAGGCAGCAAAGTCAACATCACACAAATACAAGGGTGCATCGGGCAACAAAACGTCCTTGGGCACCGCATCCAGAAAGACTGGTCCGACAGAACCATGACCTGCTACCCGCACGGGTGCAACTCCCCCGAATCCAGAGGGTTCATCCGGCACACCTACCTGCAAGGACTCACCCCGCAGGAGATGTACTTTTGTGCCATGGCGGGCAGGGAAGGGCTCATCGACACCGCCATCAAGACCGCGCAGACCGGGTACGTCGAGCGCAGGCTCATGAAATGCTTGGAAAACATCACCACGCACCGGGACGGGTCCGCCAGGGACGGGGACACCCTGATACAATTCAAATACGGCGACGACGGGTTTGACGCCATGAAAATCGAACGTACCAAATGGGGCGACAAAGTCTTCGACCTGCCCGTGCCCCTGCACCGGCTCGCCAAGAAGTACGGGGTCGCACTCCTGCCAGGGGACCCTGGACCAGACCTGGTGCAGTCCTGGATCGCCAAGGCACCGCCCGCAATGAGGGCGGAGGCACTCGAGCTGTTGGAACAGGCGAAAGTCGCGCCCGGGGAGTGTGTCGGTGCCGTCGCCGCACAGAGCATTGGGGAAAGAGCCACACAGTGCACCCTCAACTCCGTCGACTACAACGAGTACTTGGTCATCCAGGGCGTCGGGACCTGTGCCGGGGCGTTCATCGACCCCCTCTGCGACCCCGACGGTCCCGAAACCCAGTACGTCACCCTCAAAGGCAAAAAGGCACTCACCCTCGACAAATACGGCAACGTCTCCTGGAAAAAACTCATTGCCGTTACCCGGCACCCCCCCGGACCCATGATCAAAGTCACCACCAAATCCGGGAGAACCATGACCTGCACCACCGCAAAGTCCTTTCTCACACTGAAGAGGGGGCGATGGATGCCCACCAGCGGGACCAAACTCAAAACAGGCATGCACGTGCCACTCCTCGCTAAAATACCGTCCCTCCACCGCCAAGAAGAGAACGGCAAAGTCGTTGGGACCTTCATGGCGACTGGCACCGTCGACGACTCGGAAGTCACCATGGACAACAAATACCTGCCACTCCACATGCAGGCACAGGCGCAGGCGCACGAACCCAACGTCTACAGGACCACCGACCGAGCCACCGTGCTCAAATTCCAACACATGGGCATTACCCCCCTCGTCGGGTGCTCCGAACAGTTCGCACTCGACTTTCTGCGGACGTACATGGCGCACAAAGCCAAACGGTCGGGGGACATCCTGATGGTCCGAGCAGACGGGGCTCTGCGGGACGCCATCAGCATGGTGCTGTGCTCCGTCGGGATCCACTCCGCCCTGACACCCAAGGGGGTTGTCGTCCACGCCCACGCCGTCGACCAACTCCGAGACACCTGGGCAGACGAAATCACACACATCGAACCCCACGTCTCCTCCCACAAGTACGTCTACGACCTCACCGTCCAAGACACCAAAAACATGGTACTGCTCAACGGCATCGGCATCCGGGACACCTTTCACTTTGCCGGCGTCAGCTCCAAAAACGTGACCTTGGGGCTCCCACGCCTCGAAGAAATACTCAACCTCTCCAAAAAGATCAAAACCCCGCTCACCACCTTCAAATCACACAGGCACCTGGCACAAACACTCAAATACATCGCACTCGATGTCGAACCGGTCAACATGACGGACGACCTCGACGAGTTTTGGAAGTTCCCGGACCCGGGCGAGTACAAGGGCGAACCCGTGAGGATTGTCACCGAACTGGGGTACACCGAGACCATTGTCCAAGCACTCCACGCCCTTCACACGGACGTCGCCTACGTGGAGCACAACGAACTGCTGCTACACGTCTACGCCCGCAACATCCCAGATGGGATCCCA
>Ga0115005_10000421_pt1 | contig 32491 bp, 29 predicted proteins | sample ArcOceMetagenome_FD_87163 | JGI IMG/M metagenome (GOLD analysis project Ga0115005, IMG submission 87163) | Marine eukaryotic phytoplankton communities from Arctic Ocean - Arctic Ocean - Greenland ARC118M Metagenome | ecosystem: Environmental > Aquatic > Marine > Oceanic | place: Arctic Ocean...
ATAATGGATTTAGCAGTAAGGAAACGAGAATTTCCAATGGAATGGGAAATACAAGGAGTTTACCTGAATGGATGCAATAGCTAAGACTGAAGTTAACTTAATTTACCACACTTATGATGAATGAAAGCTTATGGATGAAACTAACTAAGAATGGATGCTTAAAAGATAGTTAAGACTTCTTTTAATAAAGTGTATTAAATGGATTTAATAAACGGTTGGTACTGAAATGGATGTCTGATCACGGAAGGTCATAAATTGAAGTAAGATAATTTACCTAAAGATAATTTATGTAAATTAAGGAAGTTTAAATATTGGCAAATGGATTTGTAGCATTATGTCTAAGATAGAAAAAAGCGACTCTAGAGTCGCTTTTTCTTTGTCCAAAATAAGATTGTCATTTGATAAGTTCAGTTTCACTTAATGAACAACAAAATTTTTATATTATTGATTTAATAAAAAACCTGCTAATGCAGGTTTATATAAATATTTAGCAGGACATTAAGTCAACTATCAGGTATGAGAAGTCCGGTATGATTCACAAGCTTCTTCATCTTCACATTCACCGTACAAGTATAGGCTATGATTTGTTAATGTGATTTTATGCTTTTTAGCGATGTCTTCTTGTCGACTTTCAATTACATCATCTTCAAATTCAACGACTTTACCACATTTTAAGCACACCAGATGATCATGATGTTTTTTCTGGCTTAATTCGAAAACTGATTTCCCTCCTTCAAAATGATGACGACTTACAATACCTGCATCGTCAAACTGGTTGAGAACACGGTAAACCGTAGCTAAACCAATTTCTTCATTGTGTTCAAGTAATATTTTGTAAACATCTTCGGCACTAATATGCTGATTATTAGGGTTTTGTAGAATTGTAAGGATTTTTATCCGCGGCAGGGTGATTTTTAAACCGGCTCTTTTTAGCTCTTCGTTTTGTTCTGCCATTAACTTTAATTCTCTTATTAATATAATTAATAAAATTATAAGAGGTTATCAGGGAAGAGGGAAGGCTTACTTGTGATGAATTTGCAATTCATTGATATTTTTTGCAGCTTTGTATAAAACTGTGCGTTCCCGTTGGTGTGATGACTTCGTTTATTAAGGAAAAAGGAGCGCGTTTAAGTTTTTAAATGACAAATATAAAAAAGCCTGCAATTGCAGGCTAGTTATTTGGCTTGATCTTAGAAGGTAATACTAGTCAGCAAGTTCAGCTAAACACATTTCTTCAAATATTTGAGTAACCCATTTATCTATACGTTCTTCTGTTAATTCTGGTTGACGGTCTTCATCAACACATAAGCCGATGAAGGTATTGTCATTAACTAAAGCTTTAGATGCTTCAAATTCATAACCTTCAGTTGACCAGTTACCTACAATAATCGCGCCTCTTGATTCAGCAATGTCTTTTAAAGGTTCCATAGCATCACAGAAGTATTCAGCGTAATCTTCTTGATCGCCTAAACCAAAAATTGCGACTAATTTATCGGTAAAGTCGATTTCTTCAAGTTCGGGTAAAAAGTCATCCCAATCACATTGGTTTTCACCGTAGTACCAAGTGGGTATGCCTAAAATAATCAAATCAAACTCAGCGATTTCTTCTTTAGTACTTTTGGCGATATCTTTAACTTCGACTAATTTATTGCCTAATTTTTTTTGAATTGTTTTGCTGACAGCTTCAGTATTACCTGTATCACTACCGAAAAATAAACCTACAATTGCCATGTATAAAACCCTTAATTACTAATATTTAATTTTTCTGTCGTCACTGATGCTTTCAATATCGACTCAATAAGTTCGCTACGACTAATGCCTTGGCTTTTCGACAAGTCATCTAGCTGCTCAAACAAGTCTGAATGAATTTTAAATTCTACTCGTTTTAAACCATTATTTTTATCACGCTTAACTTGATTGCGTTTGTTTATTTTTACTTGAACGCTACGTGAATGTGGATTTGTTTTTGGGCGCCCAGGCCGCTTTTCATCACTAAACAAATCAATAGTGGTTAAATCACTTGCTTCTTTTGCCATGTTTAACTTTTACCCAACCCCTTGGCTTTCCCAAATCAGTTGAATAATGCCTTTGGCAATAAAGCCTGCACAACCTAAAAATAAGACCAAATAAACCACCATGCGGCCCATTTTGGGAACATCATTTTTTGTCATCACATCATGGACTGATAAGCCAATGAAAATAAAGATAAAAGCAAAAAATAAATTCAAACCAATGGTTTCAATAAGTTCTAAGTTTTCAGCCAGCATAATTCACCCTAAAAATTTCAGGCACACTATAGCATATGTCAGCATTTAATCACATAATTTTTACCATAGATGACACCATATCTGCAACATAATTTGTATAATCAGATTAATGTTCTAGGAAGGATGTATGGTATGAAATAGATTTTAAGGCCTCTTATTTTACGGGCTTAACTCTTTAAAAAATCTTTTACAATTTTATTAAAAGCAGTGGATTTTTCAGCATGTAACCAATGCCCGGCACCTTGAATGATTTTTGCCCGACTATTGGGAAATAACTGTTTAATAATGTCACGGTGATCTGTTGTAATATAAGTAGAGTTACCCCCTTTAATAAACAGTGTTTCACCAGTAAATTTTTGATCTCCCTGATATTTCATCATTATTTGTTGATAACATTTTTCAATATTGTCTAGATTACATTTGAAATTGAATTTACCGTCCTTGATGACCAAATTACGCAGTAAAAACTGTCTGATACCTACTTCATCAACAAACGTAGATAATTGGTTGTCTGCATCTTTTCTTGATTTGATATTCTCTACATTAATACTTTGTAAACCTTCTATTATATGTGCGTGATGGGAAGGGTAGCTAACGGGAGCAATATCAGCAACAATAAGTTTTTCAACTTTTTCGCTATGTTCTAATGCAAGTTCCATGGCGATTTTACCACCCATAGAATGCCCAAGAATATGTGAACTTTCTATACCAATATCTTCCATTAACGTCACAATATCTTGTGCTAATTCTCTGTAGGTCATCGAATTTTCGTGAAAAGATAAACCATGGTTTCTCACATCTATATTGGTTACCCGGTAATTATCTTTGAGGCTTTTTGCCACCATATTCAGGTTTTCTAAACTACCCAATAAGCCGTGTATTAATATAATATCAATGCCAGAGCCTTGCTGTTGATAATGTAATTTTTTTGTCATTGGAAGTTCATCGAATGTATATATTTTGATTATGTTTATTGTCGTAGCTTTTATAGCGGCATGCAATTTTTTTTCGGTATTTATTGAGATATTGTTGCTGGAAAGTTTGCCTTAAGCTGAGTATAATCCTGCGCGATTAATGAAATTTTAGGGTAATTAATGAAAAACATTGAAATAGACGAAGCACTTTATCAATACATAGTGTCGAATACCCAATCGATTGGCGAAAGTGCTTCGTCAATCTTACGTCGTTTACTTAACTTAACATTGGCTGAAAATTCAGTTGATGATTCTGAAGTAATGCTACCTGACAGCAAAGATGAATCTTCAGATAGTCTACTTCCTCAAGTTGAAGAAAAACTTGAAGATATAGAAATAGACGTCATTGAAGAAGAAATAATTGAATCACCGAGTATTGATAATGTGCTCAATTATATTAATAAAGAAGAATTAGCTATGCAGCGTGGCGCTGTTGGGCGATTTTTACTTATTTTAGCTGCTTTATACCGCGTACATAGTGAAAGTTTTTCGGTTGTCTCTGAAATCAGAGGGAGAGACCGTTTATATTTTGCCAAAAGTAAAGACGAACTTTCTGCTAGTGGCAGTAGTACTAAGCCATTACAGATACCTGATAGCCCATTTTGGGTCATGACAAATTCAAATACTACGCGCAAAAAAATGATGCTTACAAAAGCATCTTTAACGTTAGGTTATACTAACGAAGATGCAGAAAAAATTCGAGATCTTTTATGACGAATATAGAAACTGTAATAACAATCATTTTAATAAAAAAATAGGGAATATCATGACTATTCATGCGCATGCAGGAAAACCAGTTAGACCAGAAGATCGTATCAATATTGGTAAATTAGTCAGTGATTATTTTTTATTAATGCCCGATGTTTCTATTATTGAACAACGTGTAACTTTTGGGACTTCAGGGCATCGAGGTAATGCGAGTAAAACGAGCTTTAACGAGCAACATATTATTGCTATTTGCCAAGCTGTGGCAGAACATCGTACTGAACAAGGTTTAAAAGGGCCATTGTTTTTAGGTAAAGATACGCATGCACTTTCAGAGCCCGCTTTTGCAAACGCCCTATCGGTATTAATTGCTAATGATATTCCGGTAGTGATCCAAAATGATGAGGGTTTTACCCCTACACCTGTCATATCTCGATTGATTATTGCTCATAATAAGTTACCTGAAAATATAGATAATCAGGCTGACGGTTTAATTATCACCCCTTCTCATAATCCTCCAACAGATGGTGGCATTAAGTATAACCCTCCACACGGTGGACCTGCCGAAGGTGGAGTGACGAAAAAGATAGAACAACGTGCTAATGACTTAATTGAAGAACATTTGATTAATGTTAAGCAAGTTGATTATCAACAAGCATGTTTGTCGACATTACTATCAAAAGAAGATTTTATAACTTTTTACGTTAATGAACTTGAGCAAGTTATTGATATGGAAGCTATTGCGAAAGCAGGTGTGAAAATTGGTGTTGACCCACTGGGTGGTTCAGGCATTCATTACTGGCCTGTTATTGCGAAAAAATATGGTTTAAATCTCGAAATTGTAAACCCGGTAGTCGATGCGAGTTTTGCTTTTATGCCATTAGATAAAGATGGAAAAATCCGTATGGATTGTTCATCACCTTATGCTATGGCGGGGCTTATCGCCTTAAAAGATAAATTTGATGTTGCTGTAGGAAATGATCCAGACTTTGACCGTCACGGCATTGTCACAACGTCAGGCGGATTGATGAATCCTAATCACTACTTAGCCGTTTCTATTTATTATTTGATGACGCATCGTGATTGGCCTAAAACCAGCAAAATAGGCAAAACGTTAGTGTCTAGTTCACTAATAGACCGTGTTGCTAAATTAATTGATCGTCCTTTATCAGAAGTACCTGTTGGCTTTAAATGGTTTGTCGATGGTTTAAGTGACGCTTCGTATGCCTTTGGTGGTGAAGAAAGTGCTGGTGCATCATTCCTTGCTCGTGATGGGAGTTGTTGGACAACAGATAAAGATGGTTTTATCATGGCGTTACTGGCAGCAGAAATTCTTGCTGTAACAGGAAAAGACCCTTATCAATTGTACAAAGAGCTTGCTGAAAAATTAGGTGAGCCTTGTTACGGACGTGTCGAAGCGGTTGCAAGTTTTGAACAGAAACAAGTACTTACTTCATTAAGTGCTGATGATATTACGAGTACTTCGCTTGCCGGTGAAAAAATTAATCAAGTATTATCACATGCTCCTGGTAATAATGCTGCTATCGGTGGTGTTAAAGTGACTACCGATAATGGTTGGTTTGCTGCCCGTCCATCAGGTACTGAAGACATTTATAAAATTTATGCAGAAAGCTTTGTTGACCCAGAACATTTACAACTTATTATTACTGAAGCACAAGTACTTGTTAGTGCTGCGTTTGTTAAAGCCGGTTTATAGTCGAATATTTTATAAAAAAATAATGAATTCGTTCATTGATTTATGCACGCTCAAAAGTACTCATAAAACCAACAGTGATTAAATAGTTCATTCCCAACACTGTTGGTCATTTTTTGAGGAGTTTTTAATTATGTACTGCCCATGTTGAATGACTTGGCGTGTTAAAAATTGAAGTGTTTTTAATGAAGGATTTACTTTAATTGCTTTCAAACCGAGCAATAATCTCTATTTTTTTGTACAATATAGAGTAATTTTTTATGACGTAGTGAAAGTGGTTTGGATAAATTACAATCAATAGTACAAAAGCAACAACAAGCATTACAATCAACGGGTGATTTTCTCGCCTTAACTCGCACTAATGAGTGGTCAATAGCCGGACCTTTTTCTTTTCAGGTTCAACATCAAAATAATAACACACACACAAAAGTCACGGTGCTTGATACCGGTTTAATCACTTTTGAACCTGTTGAACGACAAGTTTCTACTAAAGATATTGTACTTTCTAGTGCTGTGCACGGCAATGAAACGGCACCCATTGAAATTTGCGCTGAATTGATTCAAAAGCTTATTCTAGGAGAACTTACTTGTACTGAGCGTGTTCTTTTTATTTTTGGTAACCCTGCTTCTATTAATATTTCAGAGCGTTTTGTTGAAGAAAATATGAACCGTCTATTTTCGGGTGGTCACTCTAAAGATCAAGGTAACGGTGAAGGGTTAATCAATAAAGAACGTCATCGTGCGTTATTACTTGAAAATACTGTTCGCGACTTCTTCGAGCAAGGACAAGCGCTTAATGTAGAAAGTGAGCGTGAACGATGCCATTACGATTTACATACGGCAATTCGTGGTTCTAAAAATGATAAATTTGCAGTTTATCCTTTTAGACACGGCAAGGCTTGGAAAAAATCACAACTACAATTTATGCATGCCTGTGGTGTTAGTACCATTTTACTTTCGCATTCACCAACGACTACTTTTAGTTACTTTTCATCAAATGAGTTTAACGCTGATGCTTTTACCGTTGAATTAGGCAAAGTGATGCCTTTTGGCGAAAATGATATGACTAAATTTATCCAAGTTAAAGAAACGCTTACCCGTTTAGTTTCGGGTGAAGATTTATTGCTAAAAGATTATGATGAAAATGATTTTAGTCTTTATGAAATTTATCAAACCATTAATCGTCAAGGTGAAAATTTCACTTTAAATTTTTCTGATGACGTTGAAAACTTTACTGATTTTCCTAAAGGCACCATACTCGCTTTAGATGATGATAAAGAGATAAAAACAGATGTAGAAGGAGAAGCTATAATTTTTCCTAATGCCAATGTTACTATAGGGCAGAGAGCATTATTAACCGTTATCCCAACAACTATTGAATAATGAAAGTAGTGATGTAAACTTTTATGGGCATATTGATGATATTGCAGTATGCCCAAAATTTTAGTTGGCTCATACAACTTGTGTTTCAGTTTACGTAAAGGTAAAGTACGTCCGGTTATTTACAACAGCTCATTGCACAAAACCCAATAAGTACTAAAACTAATACATATATAAATAAAAATGGGTATAACGCACCTTGCAATGAACACATTCCCTAAGACAAGAAGAGAAGGCTATGAACTCTGACGTATATAAAGAAAGCCCGGTGGTACATCAACCCGCTTTTATTGATGGTCATTCAGTTGAAATTCCCATCCTCAAAGTATTACAACAAGACGGTAGCGTATATGACGGTGCAGAGCTTCCTGAAATAGATCAGGAATCTGCTACAAAAATTTATAAAACGTTAGCGTTTCACCGTGTACTCGACGAGAGAATGGTCGCATCGCAACGTCAAGGTCGTTTAAGCTTTTACATAACTGCACTAGGTGAAGAAGCCGCAAGTGTTGGTGGTGCGGCAGGTTTAAAGCCTCAAGACATGATCATGGCGCAATATCGTGAGCAAGGTGCATTAATGTACCGCGGTTTCTCACTTGAAAACTTCATGAACCAAATGTTCAGTAATGAAAAAGATTTAGGCAAAGGTCGCCAAATGCCAATTCATTACGGTAGTCGCAAATTAAATTATATGACTATCTCTTCTCCGCTAGCAACTCAAATACCTCAAGCTACTGGCTATGCTTACGGTCAAAAGCTTCAAGGGCTTGACGCGGTAACTATTTGTTATTTTGGTGAAGGTGCAGCATCTGAAGGTGATTTCCATGCGGGCTTAAATATGGCAGCAGTGCACAATTCACCTGTTATATTTTTCTGCCGCAATAATGGCTACGCAATATCAACACCAGCAGACGAGCAGTATGCAGGTAACGGTATTGCTTCACGTGGTGTCGGTTACGGTATCAAAACGATTCGTATCGACGGTAACGATATTTTAGCGGTATTAAAAGCGACTCAAGATGCGCGAATTTATGCATTAAAAGAAAATAAGCCAGTGCTGATTGAAGCTATGTCTTATCGTTTAGGTGCACACTCTACGTCTGACGATCCTTCTGGTTATCGTACCCGTGAAGAAGAAGCCAAATGGCAAGCCCATGATCCTATTCTTCGTATGAAAAATTGGATGTTAGCTAATAATTGGTGGGATGAAGAACAAGAAGCTGTTTTGTTTGATAAGTTACGTGAAAAAATATTAGCAGCGGTTAAAGTTGCAGAGAAAATTGATAAACCACCGGTTGAAGATTTGATCACTGATGTTTACGACGAGCCACCAACGTTATTAAAAGCTCAACTTGAAGAATTAAAAGTACATATTAAAAAGTACCCAGAAGCCTACCCATTCACTGCGGGGAGAATCAAATAATGGCACAAATGAATTTATTACATGCAATCAATAACGCACTTGAAATTGCAATGTTAGAAAATGATCGTGCAGTGTGTTTTGGTGAAGATGTTGGCCATTTCGGTGGCGTTTTTCGTGCAACGAGTGGCTTACAAGAGAAGTTTGGAAAATTACGTTGTTTTAACACTCCTCTAGTTGAGCAAGGTGTTATTGGTTTTGCTAATGGTTTAGCTGCGCAAGGCAGTGTGCCTATTGCAGAAATTCAATTTGCGGATTATATTTTTCCAGCGTTCGACCAAATTGTTAACGAATCAGCAAAGTTTCGCTATCGTAGCGGCAATGAGTTCGATGTAGGTAATTTAACAATACGCACACCATACGGTGGTGGTATTGCTGGTGGTTTATATCATAGCCAATCGCCTGAAGCTTATTTTGCACACACGCCAGGCTTGAAAGTTGTTGTACCCCGTAACCCTTACCAAGCAAAAGGTTTGTTGTTAGCGTCTATTCGCGATAAAAACCCGGTCATATTTTTCGAGCCAAAGCGTTTATATCGTGCATCAGTCGGTGAAGTACCTACTGAAGATTATCAATTACCCTTAGGTAAAGCCGAAGTTGTTACTTCAGGCAGCGATATCACGTTATTAGCGTGGGGCGCACAAATGGAAATTATTGAAAAAGCAGCAGAAATGGCATCAGCTGATGGTATCTCATGTGAAGTTATTGATTTGCGTACTATTTTACCATGGGATATTGAAACGGTTGTTAACTCGGTTACTAAAACGGGTCGATTAATTGTTAGTCAAGAAGCACCATTAACGGCTGGTTTTGCAAGTGAAATAGCTGCTACGATTCAAAAAGAATGTTTTTTGCATCTTGAATCACCGATTGCCCGAATATGTGGTATGGATACACCTTACCCATTATCGTTAGAAAAAGAATATGTTGCCGATCACTTAAAAGTGTATGAAGCCATTAAAAACAGCATAAATTACTAAGGTTTTTCTCATGAGTATTGATTTTATTCTACCAGATATTGGTGAAGGTATTGTTGAGTGTGAACTAGTTGAATGGCTAGTTAAAGAAGGTGATGTTATTGTCGAAGATCAGCCTATTGCTGATGTGATGACTGATAAAGCGCTTGTACAAATACCCGCTATGCATAATGGTACCGTCACTAAGCTTTATTACGCACAAGGTGATATTGCAAAAGTACATCAACCACTTTTTTGTATGACAACAGATGAAGTCTCTTCAACTGAACAAGCAACACCTGCCGTTGAAGTAACAAACAGTGCACCTGTTGAGGGTTCAGTTACCGCGACTGCTAATAATCAGTCTGCAGTAGAGCGAGAAGACTTTATTTTACCTGATATCGGTGAAGGTATTGTTGAATGTGAATTAGTAGAATGGCTCGTTAAAGAGGGCGATGTAATTGTCGAAGATCAGCCGATCGCTGATGTAATGACAGACAAAGCGCTTGTTCAAATTCCCGCTATGCATAATGGTACTATTACTAAACTTTATTATGCTAAAGGTGAAATTGCTAAAGTACATGCGCCTTTATTTGAAATCGAAAAACGCTCTACTCATACTGAACAACCTTCTGCTGTTGTCGATAATAAAACGGTTGCTGTAGCACCTGCAGTCGTTAAAAAAGCAGATGTCGTTGCCGATACAGCAAAAGTTGTCACTAAAGTTGTTAATGGTAAAGCGGTTGCTAGCCCTGCTGTTCGCCGGGTCGCTCGGGAATTAAATGTAAATATTCATGAAATTCCAGGCAGTGGTAAGAAGGGGCGTATTTATAAAGAAGATGTGGTTTCTTTTAACAATACCCCCGTTGTATCTGCTGAAAAAGTTACTCAAGTTGTTGCTGCACAAACTGGCGGAAAACGCGTTGAACCTATTCGTGGTATCAAAGCGGTTATGGCTAAAGCAATGGTAAGGTCTGTGTCCACTATTCCTCACTTTACCTATTGTGAAGAAATAGACATGACAAACTTAATCGCTTTACGTAGCGGTATGAAAGAAGCTTATGCAAAGCAAGATATTAAATTAACGATGATGCCTTTTTTCATGAAATCGATTTCTTTAGCCTTAAAAGAATTTCCGATTGTGAATACGCAAGTTAATGATGATTGTACTGAAATTACCTATTTCGATGATCATAATATCGGTATGGCAGTTGACTCGAAAGTTGGCTTGTTAGTACCCAATGTTAAGCAAGTGCAGAATAAATCGATTGTCGATGTTGCTAAAGACATTATGCGTTTAACCGACTCTGCGCGTGCAGGTCGTGTTGGTGCAGAAGATTTGAAGGGTGGAACTATTACCATTTCAAACATTGGAGCGATTGGGGGCACTGTTGCTACACCGATAATCAATAAACCTGAATCAGCGATTGTTGCGTTAGGTAAATTACAAAAATTACCACGCTTTAATGATAAAGGTGAAGTTGAAGCACGTTACATTATGCAAGTAAGTTGGTCTGGTGATCATCGTGTTATCGATGGCGGTTCAATTGCCCGTTTTTGTAACTTGTGGAAGTCATTCTTAGAAGAGCCAAGCAATATGTTGATGCATATGTCTTAGTTTGACGCATTTGACTATTAAAAAACCTGCTAATGCAGGTTTTTTAATTTATGAGAGCATCGTTTATCAAGAGTATCTTATTGGGTTAGGAACATATATATAGAAACATTATTCGATGAGGAGTTCGTTGATGAAAACTTCCACCAGGGTTGCGCTAACAAACCTTTAATAATATTATTCCAAGCATCTTCTTGTTTTTCAGTCACTAGAATTTCGCAATAGGGCTGTTTACAAATAACTGATATTAAATCAACGTTCATGCCATCATAATGGGTTTGTACAAAATCTGAAATATTGTTTTGCATGTTATAACCCCAATCTACATCGTCTTCTTTTTGATGAAAATCATAGATGTCATTTCTCGTTTTACCTCTAAAGGCACTCAGGAATAAATTGAACGGTTCAGGAGCGAGTTTTTCCATTTCTTTGTCGGTTGCTACACTGCCATCAAATTCACTTAATTGATATTTTAACGATGATACTTTACGTTTAGATTTTTTATACTTGTCTTTTAATTGTTGATGCTCAGCTCTTAAGTCAAGGTATTGCTGAGTCAACACTTCATCATTGTCAGCAATAGCAAGGGGTGCTGGCTTGTGATTGATGACTTGTGGTTGAGTTTGTACAAGGGTAGTCGCTTGCTCTTGTAGGTCTACTGTCTTTTTTAAGGTTGATGGTGTTTCAACAGATACTACCGCAGGCAAAGTCGAATTATTTTGATGACTTTTTGTGGTCGACGAAATGCCATAACCGAGTACTGCACCGATGACCAAAAGTATCAGTGCTTTTAGTAAATTCATATAAATCCTTTTATCTATGTTTTATTATTTTTTAAAGATATTACCTCAATAGAATTATCTTTCAAGCGCTTAAATTTAAGCGGGAGCTTTGAGTTAACATCAAGTCACTTTAAAGATATACTTTTTAGCAGAGCAAGCATTGTTAGGAAATTACGTGCACGAAAATAAACTGCAACATTTTTATATTGCCGAAGACCAATCAGTTTACTTATTGAATACTAAAGACGCCACAAAATTAAAAGTGTGGGTTGAATTATGTCAGCAACAATTAAGTTTACTTGGTTATAACAATATCGCCTTACTGGGAAAGGGGGCTTATGGTTTTGTTTTTAACGGTGATGATGACTTAGGTAATGAGTTTGTTTTCAAATTTTCTCGCATGAACTTACCACAACATGTTCAGGACCGATTATTGGAAGAAGCTGAAATACAAGGTGAATTATCACATAGTCGTATTCCAAAGGTTGTTCAGTATTACAAAATTAAGCGACAATCAATTTTGCACATGCAACGTGCACCAGGAATAGATTTAGAGCAGTATTCCCAACTTCATGGACCATTAGCGCCTGAACTTGTCGTTGATATAGCGATTCAACTTGCTGAAATACTGTTGTATCTTCGTGATCCTAGCCAACATACAAAAGGAAAACCTTATGTACATGGTGATATAAAACCGTCTAATGTAGTTTATAACGAAAAAACACAAAAAGTTTACTTGGTGGATTGGGGCTCTGCTGTTATCGCACAATTAGATACTTCAGGCCAGAATACCGCGAATAGCATCATGGATTTAATGAGTAGTGATTTACAAAACACTAATGCACGTTTAGGTGACGTTTATTTTATTGGACAAGACCAAATAAGTGGCGCGATGTCATCACCTCGTTTTGACGAACAAGGCTTAGCTGCAACACTTTATGCTATTGCTTCTGGACAATCATGTCGTTATGGTCATCAAGTTATTTCTCCTCTTTCGCTTGGTTTACCTAAGTTATTAGCAAAAATTATCGAAGCTATGCTCAGCGATGATCCCAAGTCACGTATCAGTGCTGGTGATTATTTCTTCAAACAACTACCTTATTTAAAACGCATGGTAATGGCTGACAAACCAACATCATTAATGACCCCACCCCTTATTCCTGTCTGGCTAAAACCAAGAACTGAGGAAGTTATAGATACCGTTGTTTATGGTTCTCGAAAATCATTTTTGAGGGAATCAACAGGTAATGACGAACTCAGTGATATTGATGATGCACAATTAGAAAAATATTATAAAAATTTCTTAATGGGCATGGGTGATACAGAAAAAGCATTTATCGCCGCGGTTGGGCGCTTAGGGAATTTTCCTGTTGTAGGTGGCTTAGCGATTCGGTGGCAAACTGACGGTGTTTATATTGATTCTAATTTAACGCTGTTTGATCCTAATCTGAAAGTATCATTTCAAAGTGCGGTGAACAATATGGTGCACCTTGCTCAAGGTATTCATCGTGTGGGTATGTTCAAGAGCTGTTTATTCAATGCTAAAAATACTTTGCACGTTGAAAGACAGACTAGCGAGCACGACTTCATTGCTGAGCTCGATCAAACGATTTCTTTTGAAGTGAGTGATATTGAAGAAGTCGATGATATTACGCGTTTACATTCTTATTTTGAAGACGGTAAAGATCCAGATGAATACTTGTATCTCCCTGATGAAATTATGACCGTATTATCGCGTTTAAATTTAATCCACCATACGGGGTGTATCATTTTTGAAGTCCTCCCTACGCATTTAAAAATTCATAGTTATTTAATGTTATTGAATCATGATAAAAAATCAGAATTTGCACTATGCTTAGCAGAAATTATTTCATTATTACCGACTATTAAGGGGCAGGGGATTTCAGGTTTTATGAAATTACCTTATAAAGATACGCGTTTTTTTGAGCATATTAGCGTTTTACCTGAAAAATATTACCCCAAAAACCCTAGGATCATTGAATCAGTGGAGTAACAAGTGAATAATAAAATAGGCAATGTGTGTTTTAAAGCGTATATAGCAATTTGGATATATTTAAGTATTAGCTTTATTTGAATGTAAACAAGCTTAGCAATAACTAAGCTTGTTGTGTCTCGTGTTATCGATCATTCATTGGTGATGAACCACTTGGTAGAAAAAGACTTTGGTAAAGTTGGGTGGCATAGTCATCGGTCATTCCAGATACATAATCAGCGATCACTCTATACTCGTTTAAGTTATTATCTCTAGCATAAACCCAACGCTGTGCTGCGTGTTTTGGGAGTAAGCGAATTGGATCGCTTGCGAGAGCTTCAAATAACTCCATCACAATTTGCTGTCCTCTATATTCTACCTGTTGAATACTTGTTTGTTTAATAACAAAGGAAAAGACAAAGTCTTTGAATATTTGTAGCGCATTTGCTGAATTTTCTGGTAACTTAGCGTTATAACGTAACAATGGTTCAGTAAAGTTGATGTCGTAATTTTTATTTAAGTCACTTAGGTAAATTTCAGTAATTAAATAATTGACTAATCCTCCGATTGCTTCCTTTTGAATATAGTGTTGTTCGCTAAACAACTTAGAAGATAAGTTTTGGCAATAGTTCTGCACCCAGGGCTCGTCTATTTCCTGAAGTTTACCCATAACTTCTTTATCAAAATCCTGTTGGCTAACTATGCCCGTAACAATTGCATCTTCTAAATCATGTATACCGTAGGCAATATCGTCAGCTAATTCCATAATAGAACAGTCAAGCGATTTATAAATGGTTTTATTATGCTTCCCTTTAATGATTTTTGTTGATTGAAAAAGTGAGCGATCAGTTGAGGACAAAGGGAATAATACCCAATTAAACATTTCCACGTCGTCATGGTATAACCCTTTTGCAGGATGCCAGTCTGCCGCTTTTAATTGTCTAAACGTTTGTGGAGCATGAGGTAAAGGTAATTGCGTTAAGTTTGTTAACGTTTGTGGATATTTGATTAATCCTAATAACGTTCTACGCGATAAATTCATACCATAAAATTCACTAAAGGGCTCTAGACGAGAAACGATTCGGAATGTTTGTCCATTTCCTTCAAAGCCTCCATGGTCACGCATCATATAATTGAGTGCAATTTCACCGCCATGACCGAAGGGTGGGTGGCCAATGTCGTGTGCCAAACAAATAGATTCAATTAAAGTCTCGTCATCAGGAAAGAGTTCAGTACATAATTGTGGGTGTTTATATCTTAATTGACCACTTATACCTGATCCAATTTGTGCAGCTTCTAAAGAATGTGTAAGTCGCGTTCGATAAAAATCACTTTGCCCACTGCCCATTACCTGCGTTTTGGACTGTAAGCGTCTAAAAGCTGCTGAATGCAATATGCGGCCACGGTCTCGTTGATAAGGGCTGCGATGGTCATGTTCACGTTTTGCAACACTGGCTAGTTTTCGCTGTGACCAAAGTTCATTCATATACCTTCCTTTACAATTGAATTTTCTTAACCGGTTTAATAGACTTTGGCATTGCGTTTAAATGATTAAGGGTATGCGTTAAAAGTGTGTATCAGTCTTTGTTGTGACACCTTACCTAGTTTTTATTTAGGAATGCAAGTGTTTATCTTTACAGGGGGTATGAGGTTTGCTCATTTTTAACTTAAAAAATTATTGACGTTGAGTCTGTTATTTATCAACCAGACAACGTTTACTGAAATAATACTCAGATTGATTTTAAATTAACTATTAGCAATAAAAATGGCTCGTTTGGGAGCTGGATAACCTTCAATCGTTTTACTGTTATCGTTTGGATCAAGAAAATCAACAAGAGACTCCGTATCTATCCAATCCGTTTTTCGTTGTTCGTCAAGTGCTGTTATATCAGTATTAACAACACGTATATTTTTAAATCCACAGCGGGAAAGCCAAGCACACATTGCATCACAACTTGGTAAAAACCAGACGTTCCGCATTTTAGCATAACGTTCTCCAGGGACTAAAACCGTATTCTCATCACCATCAACCACTAATGTTTCTAAAACTAATTCCCCACCATTTACCAATTGTGCTTTTAATTGATAAATAAAATCAATGGGTGAACGACGATGATATAAAACGCCCATAGCAAATACAGTATCGAAAGCTTTGAGTTCAGGAAGTTGTTCAACACCCAATGGTAATAAGTTTACTTTAGGATCATTTACAAAATGTTGAATAGCATTAAACTGGGTGAAAAATAACTGCGTAGGGTCTATGCCAACGACAAATTTAGCCCCTTCACCACGCATTCGCCACAAATGATAACCACTGCCACAGCCAATATCTAAAACATATTTGTTTTTCAACGGACTGATATGTTCTTGAAGTCGTTCCCACTTAAAGTCTGAACGCCATTCTGTATCAATATGCAAACCGTGAATATGATATGGACCTTTTCGCCAAGGTTTGAATTTTCTTAATAAGTTTTCTAAACGTTTATATTCGCCAGCACTGATATCTTCTTGTTTACCGACAGTAACACCATCACTGATATTGATGACAGAGGGGCTTGTTTTTGGCAACGCAGCTAATGTTTTTTGCCATTGAGCAAACTCACCGTGCAAATGTTCTTTTTTCCACTCGGTAAGTTGTGCAGGCAAAGTATTTAACCAATGACTTAAACGGTTTTGGGCGATTTCTTGGTAAAATTTATTGAATGACATGTATGAGTTACTTAATTGCGATGAGTGAGAAAAAGTTAAAACATTGAAACCACGGTGTCTGATGATTGAAACCCGCATTTTTCAAACGCTCAATGTGTTCTGGTAAGCTATCAATACGCATTACCTTTTCTATTGCTGTACGTTTCTGCGCTATTTCAAGTTCGCTATAACCATTGGCACGTTTAAAGTCGAGATGTAAATCAACAAGGAGATTATTACAAACATCATCATCAGCTGATATCTTTTCAGAGAGTAGCAATAAACCACCAGGCATTAAACCATCGGCAATTTTTTTTAGTAATAAAGAACGTATTTCAGGATCAATAAACTGCAAGGTGAAATTGAGTACTACCATTGAAGCATTTTCAATAACAATATCTAATATATTACCTTCAATAATCTCTACAGGTGTTTTTCCTTTGAATGCATTAACATGCATTTTACAGCGCTCAACCATTGCTGAGGAATTATCAACACCTATTATTTTACAATTTTCTGCCGTAATGCTTTTACGCATGGCTAATGTTGCAGCACCTAACGAACAACCCAAATCATAAACATTACTATTATCGGTAACAAAACGCTGACTCAAACGGCCAATAGTATCAATAATAGTTTTGTAGCCGGGGACAGAACGAGAAATCATGTCAGGAAAAACTTCGACAACTTGAGCGTCAAAAGTAAAATCTTTAATCTGGCTTTGTTTTTTAGAAAAAATTAAATCGGGTTCTGTTGGTTTCATTACATTAAACTTGTATCGGCATTAAATATCAATTTTCCGCTATTTTAACTTAAATTGATTGTGATGGGGTACTATTAGCTAAAATTTAGTGTTTAAAGCTAAAGGTTACTCTGCAATTTTATGCCTCAAGGTCTATAATTATTGATATTTCGTCAATATATTTATTCACTAAGGAATTGCTGTTGTCATACGATTACTTTTTTCGTTGTTTAATTATACTGGTGATTTTTTATGTTATACCCGTTCAAGCAAATGATGAATCTTTTGCACCATCGACTCAACCAATAACGATAGCGATAAATAAAACAACTTATCCTTACATGTACCTTAATAAAAATGGACAAGCTGAGGGTTTGATGCCGGACCTTTGGCGACTTTGGGCTGAACGACAAGGTGTTATCATTGAATTTAAAACGTCTGATTGGCTATCAACGCTATCACTTGTAGAGTCTGGAGAAGTAAATATACACGGTGGTATGACAAAAACAATTGAACGTAGCAAAAGGTTTGCTTTCACCCCATCATTATTTTCTCATGACTTTTATTTTTATATTCATCGAGATTTCGCTAATATCACTGAAATTGATCAGTTATCTCCTTACATTATAGGCTCAGTGAGAGGCTCAAGTCATGCTGCGATTATTGCAACAGAATATCCAAATCTTAAATTACGTTTATATGATAATCGTCATGATTTGTATCAAGCAGCTTTAACAAATGAAATTGTTATTTACACCGAACTCGAAAAATCATCTAAGTTATATGCAAGATATTCGGCATTAAATAATTATTATCCTCCTTATAAAAGAATTGGTTTTTATCAAGGTGAGTATGTCGCCGCTACAGCTCTAAATAACACATCATTAAATAAATTTATTGTTCAAGGTTTTGATAAAATTACAGAGGAAGAAAAGTCTGCTATTGAAAAAAAATGGCTAGGGCGTGATAAAAATAGTGATACTTTATTGCTGAGTTTTTTAACCGATGCACCACCTTATATGGCTATTTCTCCTACAGGACAGCCGCAAGGGTTATTCATTGATTTATGGCGTTTATGGGCGAAAGAAAGTGGAAGAGAAATTGAATTTATAGCGCAGTCATCATCGAAAGAGCTTGCCATGCTAAAAAAGGGAGATGTAGATATTCATATTGGGTATTCTTCAGAGAGTTTTGATAATCAATTTCAAGTAGCTTCTCAAATCTATGGCGTTAATGCTGGGGTATTTGTTTCTAACAAAATTAAAAACATATATACGATGAAAGACTTAAAAGGTAGAAAAATAGGGGTGTTGGCGGGAACAACGTATAAAAAGAGGCTCGATGACATGTTTCCTGGCCTAAATATTTACGTTTATCAAACGGTTAATGAATTACTTGATGAGGCTGAACTTGGAAATATTGATGTGATGGTAAGCGCTCAGGAATACCTGAATGCACGTTTAATACAAAGTAATTTACAATCTTCATTTTACCAATTACAAAATGTTAATTTTCCATCCCCCGTTTTTTCTTTAGTCCATAAAGGTAACAATGAACTTGTTGCGCTTATAAAAGAGGGTTTTGATAATATCCCAATTGACCAACTTATTGCTCTGGAGAGAAATTGGTTAATTAACAAAAACAGTGGATACTTTATTCACTCGGCAGAAAAGGTAACACTGTCAACATCTGAAAAGTCATGGCTAGATAAACATAAGAAAATTAACGTTGGGCTAGTTAAGAACTCGATACCAATAGAATTTGTAAATGCCCAAGGCGAAGTAAAAGGCATAAATCCAGATGTCCTTAAATTGATATCGAATCGTTCGGGTTTATCATTTGAATATACCTTCTTTGATAATTGGAGCGAACTATATCAAAGTTTACTCGATCAAAAAATTGATATGCTTGCAAGTATTTCAGTTACAGAAGCGCGTAAAAAGAAGGTTTTATTCACCCAGCCATATTGGAGTATGCCTTGGGTTATTCTTCATCCGCGTAAACTAGGCGCGCAAATCGACCTAACAAGCTTTTACGGTAAAAAATTAGCCGTAATTAAAGGTTATTACCTGTCTGAAAATATTAGAAAAAGTCATCCTCAGATATCACTTAATTTAGTTGATAATCACAACATGGGCTTGATGGCCATTCAACAAGGTAAAGTAAAGGGCTTTATTTCTAATATAGCCACAGCGTCTGAATTGATGAAACGCGAGAGTTTAACTGTTTTAGATATATCAATAGTTGAAGAACTTGAAAGTGATATCAGTCACTTTGCAGTCAGGCCTGATTGGAGTGAACTACAAAGTATTATCAATAAAGCACTGTTAACCGTTTCTGAAAATGAAAAACAACAAATTTACGACCGTTGGTTTGGTGTTAACATTGAAACGGGGTTTAATAAAGATGTAGTCATGAAACTTACAGCGCAAATTGGCGTTATTATCCTCATTGTTATTATTGCGATAATCATCTGGAACCGGCGTTTATACATTGAGATAAAAACCCGTAAACTTCTTGAAGAAAAAATGAAGCATATGGCTACTCATGATGAGTTAACGGGCCTAGCTAACCGAGTTTTGCTTAAAGACAGAATTAATACCGCAATCAGTTTTCATAGACGCCAGCAGTTACAAATAGCTATTTTGTTTATTGATCTAGATGGCTTTAAAACCATTAATGATACCCATGGGCATGACGTTGGTGATGAATTGTTGGTACAAGTGGCTGATAAATTAAAAAGCTGTGTACGAGAATCAGACACTGTTGTACGTTTTGGCGGCGATGAATTCGTTTTATTATTAACAGGCTTGCACAATAAAAATGAAGCCGGTTATATAGCAGATAAAGTATTAAAACTTATGCAACAACCTTTTGAGCTGTCTGCGGAGCGTATTTTTATAGGCTGTAGTATTGGTATTGCAATGTATCCTGATGATGGAGTAACGGATAATGACCTCCTTAAAATTGCAGATACGTTAATGTATAGAGTTAAAGCAAATGGTAAAAATCATTATGTATTTAATTCAGATACCAACGAACTTAACTCATTCAATTGAGTCGTTTTGTGCCGAGTAAGCGTTTATTTATAATAATTACGAGCACTATCCTCCTTAAAGCTTTTTTTGTCGGCATATTCCTTTATAATGTCGGCAATTTTCTATCCTAACAAATTGTCATGCTAATATTTGCATTGGCTAGTTAGTCTTATCAGGACAACATACATGCGCGATATTTATTGTGGAGATGTGAACGAATCTCACATCGGCCAAGAAATTACTTTATGCGGTTGGGTTAACCGTCGTCGAGACTTAGGTGCGGTGATCTTTTTAGATCTACGTGATCGTGAAGGTATGGTGCAAGTCGTTTATGATCCAGATTTACCTGAAGTCATTGCTAAAGCGAACACGCTACGAAATGAATTTTGTGTTCAAATTAGAGGTAAAGTGCGAGCACGTCCTGAAGGTCAAATTAATAAAGACATGAAAACAGGCGCGATTGAAATTTTAGGTTTAGAACTTAATATTTTAAATAAATCTGCACCATTACCACTTGATTCAAACCAAAAGAATTCAGAAGAGCAACGTTTAAAATATCGCTACTTAGACTTACGTCGCAGCGAAATGACTGAACGTATGCGTTTCCGTGCAAAAGTAACGTCAGCGGTTCGAACGTCATTAGAAGGTCAAGGTTTCTTAGATATTGAAACACCAATACTTACGGCTGCAACGCCAGAAGGTGCTCGTGATTATTTGGTACCTAGTCGTACGCACAAAGGTCAATTTTTTGCTTTACCGCAGTCACCGCAATTGTTCAAACAATTGTTAATGATGTCTGGTATGGAACGCTATTATCAAATCGTTAAATGTTTCCGTGATGAAGATTTACGTGCAGATCGCCAACCTGAATTTACCCAAATAGATATTGAAACATCGTTCATGAGCAGCGATCAAGTAATGGACGTTGCTGAAACAATGATCGTTAACTTATTCAAAGAGCTAATGAATGTTGATTTAGGTGAATTCCCGAGAATGACCTATTTAGAAGCGATGACTCGATTTGGTTCAGACAAGCCAGATTTACGTAATCCATTAGAATTAATTGATGTTGCAGATATTGTAAAAGATGTTGAGTTTAAAGTATTTTCAGGGCCTGCAAATGATGTCAAAGGCCGCGTATCAGTAATCTGTGTACCGGGTGGAGCTTCAAAATTCTCACGTAAAGGTATTGATGAACTCACTAAGTACGTAGGTATCTACGGTGCTAAAGGTATGCCTTGGTTAAAAGTTAATGATGCAGATGCAGCGTTAGCAACGGGTATTGAAGGCATTCAATCGCCGGTATTAAAGTTTTTAAATGAAGATGCAGTTAAAGCTTTATTAACTCGTACGAACGCTAAAACCGGCGATATTATTTTCTTCGGGGCTGATAACTACAATGTTGTTACTGAATCTCTTGGAGCGTTACGTCTTAAACTAGGTGAAGATTTAGACTTATTAGAAGGCGAGTGGAAGCCATTGTGGGTTGTTGACTTCCCAATGTTTGAAGAAGTTGATGGGCATATGCACGCTATCCATCACCCGTTTACAGCACCGACTAATTTAACCGCTGAAGAATTAGAAGCTAACCCAGTAGGAGCACTCTCTAATGCTTATGACATGGTTCTAAATGGCTGTGAATTAGGCGGTGGCTCTGTTCGTATTCATAATCAAGACATGCAAGCTGCTGTATTTAGAATTCTAGGTATCAGTGATGAAGAAGCTCAAGAGAAATTTGGGTTCTTACTCGAGGCACTTCAATATGGTGCTCCACCACATGCTGGCTTAGCATTTGGTTTAGATCGCTTAGTCATGTTAATGACAGGCGCTACATCGATTCGTGAAGTGATGGCTTTCCCTAAAACTACAACGGCAGCGTGTCCTTTAACAAATGCACCAGGTAAAGCAAACCCTGCACAGTTAGTTGAATTAGGTATTGCTTGTCTTCCAAAAACTGAAAAAGAAGAACCTACCGCTGAATAGTCAGTAAATAAATTGAGTTCCGTCAAAAGCAGCTATTTTTAGCTGCTTTTTTATTGCCACTTTATTATTTCAAAGCATAATCATTGGTATAAACCTGAACTCATTTAAGGCATGATTAAAACATATCATTAAACAAGAGATCCTCATTTGACCATTATTCTAGGTATTGACCCTGGCTCACGTATTACTGGATACGGTGTTATTAAAAAAGAAGGACGTAAACTTATCTATTTGGGCAGTGGTTGTATAAAAGCATATTCGGGAAATAAGGAAGAAGACGACTTTAGTTTACGGTTACAAACCATTTTTGCAGGAGTTTCTGAGCTGATCCTTCAGTTTTCTCCTGAGCTCTTTGCCATTGAGCAAGTTTTTATGGGAGTTAATCCTGGTGGCGCTTTAAAGTTAGGTCAAGCTCGAGGCGCTGCTATTGTTGCAGCAACTAATAAAGGTTTACCTGTTGCAGAATATTCAGCGAGACAAATCAAACAGTCAGTTGTAGGTACAGGAGCTGCTGATAAAAGCCAGGTACAGCATATGGTAAAATCTATTTTAAAACTCCCCGGTACGCCCCAAGCCGATGCAGCCGATGCGCTTGCTATTGCACTTTGTCACGCCCATAGTCATGACACACTTGATAAAATGTCAGGGAAGGTCAGTAAGATAGTAAGAGGTCGCTTACGATAAAAAAAGCAAGTCACTTTACTGTATAAATATATAGTGGTATGGTTGCGGAAAGTTTAACAATTGAAGGTTTTAGCTGTGATTGGTCGATTACGTGGAACATTATTAGAAAAATTAGCACCCGAAGTATTAATTGAATGTGGTGGTATCGGCTATGAAGTTACGATGCCAATGACCAGTATTTATGCCTTACCTGAATTAAACGAACAAGCTATTATTTATACGCACTTTGTTGTTCGAGAAGATGCACAATTACTTTATGGCTTTGCTAACAAAATTGAACGAAGATTATTTAGACTTGTCATCAAAGTTAATGGCGTAGGCCCTAAACTAGGTTTAGCTATACTTTCAAGTATGTCGGCTGATCAATTCGTAAGCTGTGTTGCTCACGACGATTTAACCAGCATTGTCAAGATTCCTGGTGTCGGTAAAAAGACAGCTGAGCGCCTGTTAATTGAAATGCGTGATCGTTTAAAAGATTGGCAAGTAACTTCTACGGGTTCATTGGCAACAGATACTTTACCCATTGAACTCCATCATGAAAATACTTTTGTTACGAATGCAAAGGGTGATGCAACTAACGCCTTAGTTTCTTTAGGTTATAGTCAGCAACAAGCAGACAAAGCAATAAGAGTTGTATTCAAAGCCGATTCAACGAGTGAAGATCTTATTCGTGACGCACTAAAAGCAATGCTTTAATATTACCTAAATAAGTAAAGACCAAAGAGAAAATAATGATAGAAGCTGATCGTCTTATTGAACCTGCAGCCCAGCCAGAAGAAGAAACCATTGATCGTGCTATTCGACCTAAATTATTGGCCGACTATACCGGACAAGACCATGTTAAAATTCAAATGGAAATTTTTATTGAGGCAGCAAAAAAGCGAGACGAACCTTTAGATCATTTATTGATTTTTGGTCCTCCAGGTCTTGGTAAAACTACATTAGCTAATATTGTTGCCAATGAAATGGGCGTGAATATCCGTACAACCTCAGGGCCAGTGCTTGAAAAAGCAGGAGACTTAGCGGCTTTATTGACAAATTTAGAAGAAAACGATGTGCTTTTTATTGATGAAATTCATCGGTTGAGTCCCGTTGTTGAAGAAATACTTTATCCTGCAATGGAAGATTACCAACTTGATATCATGATTGGTGAAGGACCTGCTGCTCGTTCAATAAAGTTAGACTTACCCGCATTTACATTAATAGGTGCAACAACACGAGCCGGCGCATTAACGTCGCCCCTTAGAGACCGTTTTGGCATTGTTCAACGTCTTGAGTTTTATAATACTAAAGATTTAACTGAAATAGTTAAGCGTTCAGCATTTTTCCTAAACCTTCCTATTGATGCTGAGGGCGCATTTGAAGTCGCAAAACGTTCACGCGGTACACCAAGAATAGCTAATCGTTTATTAAGACGTGTTCGTGACTATGCTGATGTAAAAACTCAAGGTATTGTCAGCCAAGAGACTGCCGCTAAAGCATTAAATATGCTGGAAGTTGATGATCAAGGTTTTGATTTAATGGACAGAAAATTACTCCAAGCGATTATTGATAAATTTATGGGTGGCCCTGTAGGGCTTGATAACGTGGCAGCCGCTATTGGTGAAGAGCGTGAAACTATTGAAGACGTGATAGAACCTTACCTCATTCAACAAGGATTTCTACAAAGAACTCCTAGGGGACGTATTGCAACTGAACGTGCCTACCAACACTTTGGTTTAGATAAGCCAGTTTAAGTTTGTTCATTGATTTTTTATTGAATTTTAGATAAAAAAAAGCCCACATTAATTATGTGGGCCAACTTATAAATTAAGTTGATAGAAGGAAATAGGGTTCCAATAAACATGTCAGAGAGAAATGATAGTAATCAATTCAAGCACCTTGGCTATCAACTACCCCGTTATATCAGTGAAGATAAACTTGAATAATTTATGTGTTAGCTCAAAGAATAAGTGAATTTTAGGGTAAACATTCTATTTTTTCAAACTAAAAAAACTTGCTGTTAAACATTAGAAAAACTAATGAAACTATCGTTTTTAAGTGCGTGCATTAATGTAAAACATCAAGGTTATATCCTCTAAATAACGATATTATAAAAAATGTTACGTTAGTTTACGACTCAGCGCTTGTCGTAAGGCCGCATTATCATTAATATAGGGATAACTATAATAAAGTGCCTAGGTTGTTATTTTTAATTATTATATTAACAATCGTGAAGCTATATGTACCAATCTACTCATGCCAAATATTAAATATGATTACCCTGTCAGAGTCTATTATGAAGACACAGATGCTGGCGGTATTGTTTATCATGCAAACTATTTAAAATTTTGTGAACGTGCTCGAACGGAATGGTTGAGAGAATTAAATGTAAATCAATCATTTTTTTTAGAACAAAATATAGGTTTGGTGGTCAGAAAAATTGAAATGGATAATATAGCTTCAGCCAAGTTAGACGAAGTACTTATTGTGACTTCATGGATCAGTGAATTTAAACACGCCAGTCTAGTTTTTACTCAACAAATTAGTAACCAACAAAATAAAATAATTTGCGCCGTTGTTGTACGTATTGCTTGCGTTAATTTACAACTCGCTAAGCCTTGTGCCATCCCCGAAAAAATATTAGGAGCGTTAAAACGTGTCAGCTGAAATCTCTATTTTTGATTTATTTCTTCAAGCCAGTTTATTAGTAAAATCTGTGATGATTATTCTATTAGGTTTCTCTATTTCCTGTTGGGCAATGATCTTTCAACGCCGTAAAGTCCTTAATGACGCTCAAGCGCAAATGAAAGAGTTTGAAGATAAGTTTTGGAGTGGTGCTGATTTAAGTAAACTCTATAATGAAGTTTCTTCAAAAGGAACAGCAACCGGTATTGAAAGTCTATTCGTTTCAGGTTTTAAAGAATTTGCGCGTTTAAGAAAAAGTAACCTTGATTCCCCCCAAGCTATTGTAGACGGCACTCACAGAGCTATGCGCGTAGCACTTTCGCGTGAAGTGGACCACCTTGAAACGCATCTTCCCTTTATGGCAACCGTTGGTTCTATAAGTCCATACATTGGGCTGTTTGGGACTGTTTGGGGCATTATGAATTCTTTTATTGCATTGGGTGCTGTTGAACAAGCAACGCTTGCTATGGTTGCTCCTGGTATTGCAGAGGCTTTAATTGCAACAGCTATGGGCTTATTTGCTGCAATTCCCGCAGTAATGGCCTTTAATCGATTTAGTCACCATGTTGAAAAGTTGGAAAATGGTTACGGCAATTTTATGGAAGAATTTTCGAGTATTTTGCAACGTCAAAGTACAACTGAACAATAAGCATCAACGCAGGAATATCTTATGTATAAAAGAGTAAGACGTCGTAAAGTTGCTGAAATCAATGTAGTTCCATACATTGATGTTATGTTGGTATTACTGATTATTTTTATGGTTACGGCACCATTGGTCACGCAAGGCGTGAAAGTTGATTTACCTAAAGCCGATGCTGAAGCCCTTGATAAAGATTCAAAACCTCCATTGGTCGCTTCTGTTGATGCAGACGGTAATTATTACTTAGCGGTTGGCACGAGCAAGAATGAGTCCATGTCGGCTGAACAAGTGGCAACATTAGTTGCGGCGCATTTAAAAGTTGATCCTGATACACCTGTTGTTGTTAACGGTGATGGCTCCGTTTCATATGATGCCGTTATTCAATTGATGGTGTTGTTGCAGCAAAAAGCGGGTGTGCCTTCTGTTGGTTTAATGACAGACCCTGGAGCTAAATAATTCATGAGTAGAAAATTTACCCTAGCATTATCTCTTAGCTTTTTATTACATGCAGTGTTAGCCGCTGTGCTGCTAATGGGAAACTTTGACCATAAGCCTCTCCCCCCAAAAAAAGTCGTTCAAATTCAAACGATACAAGCAACTATTGTTGATAAAAAAAAAGTTGAAGCACAAGTTAATCAAATTAAAAAGAAAAAATTAGATAATGCACGTGAATTAAAAGAGCTCGAACAGCAAGTCGCTTCCGCCAAAAAGCAGAGAGCTAAAGAAGAGAAGCGCATTAAAGCGCTTGAACGTCAAAGAAAGAAAAAATTAGTAGAAAAGAAAGCGGCAGATTCTGCGGCAAAAAAAGCACGAACAAAGGCAAATGCAGCAGAAAAATTACGTGCTCAAAAAGAAAAAGAACAAAAAATTGCTGAAAATGCTGCGGCTGATGCAAAAGCTAAGCGATTAAAAGAAGAGAAAGCTGCAAAAAAGGCTGACGATTTATTGAAGAAAAAAGCAGCAGAAAGAAAACGTAAAGAGCGAGAAGCTAAAGAACGATCACAACAACAAAAAATATTAGAACAACAAATGGCGGAAGAAATGGCTGTTAGACAAAAAGCTCGTAATAAACAAACGATGACTGAAGTAGGGCGCTTTACTGCATTAATACGTCAAACTATTCAAGGCAGATTGATAACAGATCGAAGTACTATGGAAGGTAAGTCTTGTAAATTAACAATAAGTCTTGCACCATCAGGTTTTGTGACCAATGTAATTATTGGTAAAGGAGATAAGGTTGTTTGTGATGCTTCAAAGACTGCTATTTACAAGGCAGGAACATTGCCAGTATCTAAAGATCCTGAAGTGTTTAAAGAAATGCGAACAATTAGTTTAACCGTAGTACCTGAGTTTTAGTTGTAATATTCAACATTTAATGATCAACAACCAATAAATGAGAAAATAGTAAAATATATGAATAAATTTAAAATAGCTTTCATTTTCCTTATCGTACTGATTTCCAGTAGTGCACATGCAACGCTGGAAATTGTGATCACTGAAGGTATTGATAGTGCTCGACCTATCGCTGTATTGCCTTTTAAATGGACGGGGATAGAACCACTTCCTGAAAGTATCTCTAGCATTATCAGTGAAGATTTATTACGTAGTGGTAAGTTTAATCCAATAAAAGAGAGTCGTTTTCCTCAAATTTCTTTTTCAGATTCAGACGTTGATTATTCTGCATGGGCAAGTGAAGGTGTAGAAGCTGTTGTCGTTGGTCAAGTGAGTGAAATAGGGCTTGGGCGCTACAAAATAAGCTACCAATTAGTCGACGTTATCCGTGGACAAATAACGGGTGGGCAATCGCAGATGTTAAGTAATGGTGAATTAGTTCAAACTTCGGACCATATCTATGCCGAAGGTGCTTTTGAAATTAGTTCAGACCAATTCCGTCGCTACGGTCATCACATCAGTAATGTTATCTATGAAAAGTTAACAGGAAGTAGAGGCGCATTCCTAACAAAAATTGCTTACGTTATAGTTAGAGATGAAGGCGAATTTCCTTTTCAATTAGTCATGGCAGATTATGATGGAGTAAATGAAAATGTATTATTGAGCTCCAAAGAGCCTTTAATGTCGCCCTCATGGCATCCAAGTGGTAACCAATTAGCGTACTCAACTTTCGAGAATAATCAACAAAAAATATATGTTATTGATATTTATACCGGTAAGCGTACTATGATTAGCGATCATAAAGGTATAAATAGTGCTCCTCGTTGGTCACCTAATGGTAAAAAAATGGCGATGATGTTATCTAAAGACGGTAACTCAGAGTTATATGTGATGAATGTCGCAACAAAAAAATTGCGTCGAATTACACGCCATCGTGCCATTGATGCGGAGCCAAGTTGGAGCCCTGATGGGAAATCATTAGTATTTAGTTCAGAACGGGGTGGTAAACCTCAGCTTTATCGCGTAAATTTAATCGATGGTCGCGTAAAACGTTTGACATTTGATGGTGAAATGAATCTCGGCGGTTCAATTACCCCAGATGGTCGACAATTGATTATGGTGAACAGAACGCGAGGGAATTATCATTTAGCTAAACAAGAGCTAGAGTCAGGGATATTTCAAGTACTGACAACTACACGTTTAGATGAGTCGCCAAGCATTGCTCCAAATGGTGGCATGATAATCTACAGTACATTACATAATAATAGGCAAGTGCTTAGTTTAGTCTCTGTAGATGGAAGATTTAAAGCGCGCTTACCTGCGGTTAATGGTGAAGTTAAAGCTCCGGCTTGGTCACCATTTTTATAAAAATGAAACATTAATTTAAAACATAACTTTAGAATAATAAGGACAAATATAATGCGTTTGAATAAAACTGTGAAAGCTCTTGCGATTGCTTTGCCAATTTTGGCTTTATCTGCTTGTAGTTCAAATACAGAAACTGATGAGAATAGCAATGTAGCGACTAATGCTCAACAGTCTTCAGTAACAGCTAATACTGATACAAATGATGTACAAGTAACTGCTGCACAACGTGCTGCTGAAATTGAAGATCAACAAAATCAAGAATTAGAAAAACTTCGTGCTGAGCACATTGTTTACTTTGATTTTGACACCTCTACAGTAAGCAGTGACTTTTCTGCTATTTTAGATGCACATGCTAAATTCTTAAACAACACAAACACAAATGTTTTAGTTGAAGGTCATGCCGACGAACGTGGTACGCCTGAATACAACATTGCTTTAGGTGAGCGTCGTGCCAAAGCCGTTGTGACTTATTTAGAAAATATGGGTGTTTCATCTTCACAGCTTAATGTTGTTAGCTATGGTGAAGAAAAACCGATGATTAAAGATCGTAGTGAAAGTGCATTCGCTAAAAACCGTCGTGCGGTATTAGTTTACTAATCAGGGATATAAATGAAACTGAATAAAGTTTTATTCGGGATGTCCTTTGCTGTTACTACCATTATGGTAGTGGCGGCAGAATCTGCTCCCGTTATAGATATAACCAATAACGGTCCTAATATAAATAGTACCTCGCAATATACCTCTGGCGCACCGATAACAATTCAAGAAAAGGTTGCTCTTCTAGAACGGAAACTTGATGCTCGAAATCGTGCACAAGTTAAAGTTCAGCGTCAATTAGATGAACTTCAAAATGAAGTGAATGAACTACGCGGTGTTACTGAACTGCATACTCATCAGCTAAGCCAAGTCTTGAACCGACAGCGAGAGTTATATCAAGAACTTGACAGGAGAGTATCTGAGGCGTTAAAACCTGAGAACAACGTTCCTGCGGCGATTATCGCACCAATAACAGCTTCACCAGACGGTTCTGTAAATTATTCAACTAATTTAACCGAAAACCAAGCGTATGATCGTGCTGTAAATCTAGTATTAAAAGATAAAAAATACGATGAAGCGATTCCAGAGTTTCAGTCGTTTAATCTAAATTTTCCCGATTCTAGTTATGCTCCTAATGCTCATTATTGGTTGGGACAACTATTATTTAACAAAACTGAATACGCCAAAGCTAAAAATGAATTCAATTTAGTGGTTGAGCAATATATCGATTCAAACAAGCGAAGTGACGCAATGTTGAAGTTAGCGATGGTTGAGCAAAAGCTAAATAACAGTGCAGCAGCAAAAATTTGGTATGAGAAAGTTCTTTCAGAATACCCAGAAACGAGTGCTGCTCAACTAGCAAAACCAAGGCTAGAAAATTTATAACCAATAAAAGCGACGATAACTTACGCTAACTGCTTTCTTTTTACGCAAGCGAGCATTTATTAAGAAAAAATTTGAATTTATTGTTGCACTAAAAAAAATTATGAGTATTATATGCGTCGCGTTGAGGCACTAGTGCAACGCAGTGTGATTTAGCACTTATGTCGGCCGTTAGCTCAGTTGGTAGAGCAGTTGGCTTTTAACCAATTTGTCGAAGGTTCAAATCCTTCACGGCCGACCACTTCTTTATAATGGATTCATATTATAAAGAGAAAGAAGTAGCTTGTAAGAATCGGAATTTATTTCGAAAAAGAATGTATTGTCGGCCGTTAGCTCAGTTGGTAGAGCAGTTGGCTTTTAACCAATTTGTCGAAGGTTCAAATCCTTCACGGCCGACCACTTTCTTTAACTACAAGTATGATGCATTTATTGCATTCGTTGATTACCAAGATCAACAGTAAAATTTATATGTCGGCCGTTAGCTCAGTTGGTAGAGCAGTTGGCTTTTAACCAATTTGTCGAAGGTTCAAATCCTTCACGGCCGACCACTTCTTAATTATCATCTTTTTCAAAAAATCTTCGCAATTTTAATTTATCTAAACCTTTCGTTATCTTTTTTTAATCTGTAATAGTAAAAAGTCTTATACACATCTTTTCATCTATATCGTATAATTGCCGCGTTTTTAAAAGAGATCAACAGAGATAAATAATGTCGCAAAGCAATTTAGCCGTAGAATTTGATTTTCAATTTCCAGCAAAACCAGCACCACTTTCAGATAATGAACGTAAACAATACAAAGACCGTATAAAACTTCTATTGAAAGAAAAGAATGCTGTCCTCATTGCTCATTATTATACTGACCCAGAAATTCAAGCGTTAGCTGAAGAAACAGGTGGCTGTGTTGCCGACTCTTTAGAAATGGCTCGCTTTGGTAACAATCACCCAGCGACTACACTTATTATCGCTGGTGTTCGCTTTATGGGAGAAACGGCTAAAGTACTTACACCTGAAAAAACAGTAGTTATGCCTACGCTTGAAGCTACCTGTTCTCTAGATCTAGGCTGTCCCATTGAAGAATTTAATGCTTTTTGCGATGAGAACCCCGACCGAACAGTTGTGGTCTACGCAAACACCTCTACAGCTGTAAAAGCCAGAGCTGATTGGATTGTTACCTCGTCGTGTGCTTTAGAAATAGTAGAGCACCTCGACGAACAAGGTGAAAAAATTCTTTGGGGGCCAGATCGTCACTTAGGCAATTACATTCAAAAGCAAACCGGTGCTGAGATGTTAATGTGGCAGGGCGCCTGTATCGTGCATGACGAGTTTAAAACTAAAGCGTTAACCGATATGAAGGCATTGCACCCAGATGCTGCTATTTTGGTTCACCCAGAGTCTCCTGCAGAGATCATTGATCTTGCTGACGCTGTTGGTTCTACCAGTCAGTTGATTAAAGCCGCACAAGATATGCCAAATATGAAATTTATAGTCGCAACAGATCGTGGTATTTTTTATAAAATGCAGCAACTTTGCCCTGATAAGGAGTTTTTTGAAGCACCAACTGCCGGTGAAGGTGCAACGTGTAAAAGCTGTGCTCATTGTCCATGGATGGCAATGAATGGCCTGAAAGAAATTGAAGACGCATTACTTAATCCTCTGGGGAGAGAAGTGTTTGTTGATTTGGAACTTAGAGAAGGGGCGTTAAAATCGTTAGATCGTATGTTAACGTTTAATGCTGCTTTAGCCGCTAAATAATTCAGTAAGTTTATATTTTGTTGATAATATAGGCAGTTAACCTTTTTTTATTAAAATTAAGTTGTGTTGGCTATTAAATTTCCCTAACATAGCCCAACTTTATTTTATGCCACTATATATATCAACCAAAGTGCATACATAATGAAAAGTATTCTATAAATTAGCATTAATATGTTGTCGATCCATTTATTAAAGACGTTGACATGTTAGTCAAAAATCTGGTGAGCTGGCCGAGTGGCTGAAGGCGCACGCCTGGAAAGCGTGTAAAGGTTTATCCCTTTCGAGAGTTCGAATCTCTCGCTCACCGCCAT
>Ga0115005_10000422_pt1 | contig 32458 bp, 30 predicted proteins | sample ArcOceMetagenome_FD_87163 | JGI IMG/M metagenome (GOLD analysis project Ga0115005, IMG submission 87163) | Marine eukaryotic phytoplankton communities from Arctic Ocean - Arctic Ocean - Greenland ARC118M Metagenome | ecosystem: Environmental > Aquatic > Marine > Oceanic | place: Arctic Ocean...
CCTCTATTATTTAAGTGTTAAAACGAATTTTCCAGACAATTCCTGACACCCTAGGTGACAGAAAAGCTCGCGTATTTTACGCTTCCTAGGATAAATAGCAAGCATAATAATTACTCGCAGAGTTTGATTGATGGGATTTTTGTTGAATAACGATTTCTAGACGATAATTTAGGAGCAGTAATTTGAAGTCTATAAAAGCAAAAAGGTAGCGAATGCTACCTTTTTGAAGTGCAAATATAAATAATACTTAACGGCCAAAAATTCCGCCGCCCATTCCACCAGCACCGCTTGGAGGCATCATGCCTTTCATATGGTAAGGTCGCATCATTTTTTTCTAAATGATCAGTAGTTTAACGGCCAAACATTCCGCCGCCCATCCCACCAGCACCGCTCGGAGCCATCATGCCTTTCATATGGTAAGGTCGCATCATTTTTTTCTAAATGATCAGTAGTTTAACGGCCAAACATTCCGCCGCCCATCCCACCAGCACCGCCTGGGGGCATCATGCCTTTCATAGAACGCATCATTTTTTGCATGCCTCCTTTACCTGACATTTTCTTCATCATCTTTTGCATTTGCATAAATTGTTTTAATAAACGATTTACATCTTGAATTTGTGTTCCCGACCCTGCAGCAATTCTACGTTTGCGAGAACCTTTAATAATATCTGGGCGCTCACGCTCACCTTTGGTCATAGAACTGATAATAGCTTCCATACGCAAGGTGAGTTTATCATCCATTTGATCTTTGATTTTATCTGACATGTTGCCCATACCTGGCAATTTATCCATCATACTTGTCATGCCACCCATGTTTTTCATTTGCACGAGTTGCTCACGGAAATCTTCTAAGTCAAAACTTTTTCCGCTTTTAAATTTTTTCGCTAATTGTTCAGCTTTCTTTTTATCGACCTTCTGTTCAACTTCCTCAATTAAAGAAAGCACATCACCCATGCCAAGAATGCGAGAGGCAATACGGTCAGGATGAAAAGGTTCTAACGCTTCAATTTTTTCACCGACACCCATAAATTTAATAGGTTTACCGGTAATATGACGAATCGAAAGCGCAGCACCGCCACGAGCGTCACCGTCTGTTTTCGTTAAGATAATACCGGTTAATGGTAATGCGTCACCAAATGCTTTAGCGGTATTAGCCGCATCTTGTCCCGTCATTGCATCAACGGTAAAGAGTGTTTCTACGGGGTTGATCGCGGCATGTAAATCTTGAATTTCAGTCATCATGTCTTTATCGACATGTAAACGACCCGCGGTATCTACAATCAATACATCGAATAGAAACTTTTTAGCATGTTCTATCGCCGCATTAGCAATATCTATGGGTTTTTGCGAAATATCACTTGGGAAAAATTCAATACTAATTTCATTCGCTAATGTTTCTAGCTGTTTAATTGCAGCCGGACGATAAACATCGACACTGACGACTAAGACTTTTTTCTTTTCACGTTCAGTTAAGTATTTTGATAGCTTTGCAACAGAGGTCGTTTTACCTGCCCCTTGCAAGCCGGCCATTAATACAACCGCTGGTGGAGCTGCTTTTAAATTAAGTGTCTCGTTCACTTCACCCATTGCATGTTCAAGTTCTTTTTGAACAATTTTGACGAAGACTTGCCCTGGCGTTAAGCTTTTAGAAACATCTTGACCAACCGCACTTTCTTTTACTTTTGCGATAAATTCACGAATAACAGGTAAAGCGACATCGGCTTCGAGTAGTGCCATTCGCACTTCACGCAAAGTTTCTTTAATGTTATCTTCAGTTAACCGGCCTCGGCCACTGATATTTTTTAACGTTTTCGTTAAACGATCGGAAAGATTCTCAAACATGTTCGACTCTATATTGTGCTGAATATAAAAATTATTGCATATTATACGCACCAATAAAATAAGCGAAAGGATTAATACTAATTCCAATAAGTTTATTCACATCCAGCAAGCTTTAATATAATAGATTTCTCATCACATTAATAAGTGATTATAAGATAAATAAATCATCGTTATTTGATGTAGGGCAATGCACCTTATTGTAAGTATGGTAAGCTGCTACCTGGTTTGAATTTTATATAAATAACATAGTGAATGTCTTGGAATATTTATCTGCATTACTGACAAATTTTTTAGCCTTAAGTGCTGAAGCAAGTCCTTGGTTATTATTAGGTTTACTCATCGCAGGTTTAATGAAGTCTTGGGTGCCGACTAAGATTTTAAGTCAACATTTGGGTGAAGGTAAACTCGCTATAGTTAAAGCCGCTATTATTGGCGCGCCTTTACCCTTATGTTCGTGTGGTGTTATTCCTGTTGCTACCGAGTTACGCAGAAGTGGCGCCTCAGCTTCAGCAACCTCTTCTTTTTTAGTGGCGACACCAGAAACAGGTGTTGACTCTGTTTCTGTTTCTTACGCTTTATTAGGCCCTGTTTTTGCTATTTATCGGCCAATAACAGCCATTCTTTCTGCTATTATTACCGGTTTACTCGTTTCAACGGTAAAAAAAGAAGATATATCTTTACCTAAAAGTTCAATGGATAAACGGAAGTCTTGTTGTGCAAGTAAGCATACACCTGAGCCTGAAGTCGTAAAGGTTTCATGTTGTGATAGTAAAAATCAAGCAAATAAATCAGAGAATGTTCTCAGTAAAACCATTTCAGGAATTCATTATGCGGCAACGAAGCTTATTGACGATATAATTATCTGGTTGCTAGTCGGACTTATATTTGCAACCCTCATAAAAACATTTCTCCCCGAATCCTTCTTATTAAGCTACGGCAGTGGTTTAGGTGCAATGTTAGTCATGATTGCTATTTCAATTCCTATGTATATTTGTGCTACAGCATCCACCCCTGTAGCCGCGGGTTTCATTTTAGCCGGTATATCACCTGGAACAGCTTTAGTCTTTATGATGGCAGGACCTGCAACGAATATTTCAACATTGGGCGTGATTAAAAATGAGATGGGTAGTGGTGTATTAATAAGGTATTTATTAGGCATATCGTTGAGTGCAATTGGCTTTGGCTTGTTACTTGACTCAGGCTTAGCGTTTTTCGATGTAAATATTGTCCAACAAATGCAGCATAGCCATGAATTGTTACCCTTTTGGTTTGGACTATCCTGCGCAGGGTTAATTGCCGTTTTATCGATTAAACCATTGAGAAATTTGGTTTTATAACTTTAGTATCTGGCGTATTACATACATTCTGATAGAATCGCTTGATTATATAATTGCTTAACTTTTAAATTCTAGTGTGGGAGCACGTTGTGAGTTTTTCCGATATTTTTTCTTTGATTTCATTTTTGGCTTATAGCATTGCGACTTCTGCAATGATATTGCGTTTATTTCACCCTAAAGGGCCAAATTTAGTTTTTGTATTATTTTTTGGTTGTTTAGCCATGGTATTACACACCTTGAGTAATGCGCAATTTTTAGTCGCTCAAGCTGATATCAACTTTGCGCTGCCTAATGTTATCTCTTTAGTCAGTTTAGTTATTTGTTTATCTATCTCAGCATTTGCTCTACGTTTTAAGGTAAATTTGCTCTTACCGGTTATTTATGGTTTTGCAGGTATTTGGCAACTGCTTATGGTCTTCATACCAAGCGTAGCACAGGCACCTTTAATCAATCACGAATTTAGTGTCATCAGTCATGTAACACTTGCTTTGTTGTCTTATTGTATTTTGATTATTTCCACGCTTTATGCTCTTCAAGTCGCTTATATCAACTTAAAATTAAAAACAAAAAATTTAACGGCAGTTAGCCACTTACCTCCGTTAATGCAAGTAGAAGGTCAGCTTTTTATTATTTTAGGTATTGGCACGAGTTTTTTACTGCTCAGCCAAGTGATTGGCTTTTTATTCCTAGATGGCATGATCTCAAAAGAAAATGTACATAAAACGGTATTATCCATTTTAGCCTTTCTGGTATATTCAGCTACACTCTGGGGCCATTATAAAAAAGGTTGGCGTGGTCACCGTGTATTAATATTGACTATAACGGGCAGTTCACTTTTAACATTGGCTTACTTTGGTAGCCGTTTTGTTAAAGAGTTTATTTTACTCTAAATTTATAATCATGATCTCTAAACACAAATAGCACATTAATATTTACTTAGCGATTCAGTTAAAAACAACATAAGGTTCCTTTTTTGGACAACATATCTACGGAAATTCTTTTTGCCACGCTTGGCATTCTTATCATTTTCTCAGCCTATTTTTCAGGGTCTGAAACCGGCATAATGTCGCTTAATCGTTATCGATTACGTCATTTAGAAAAACAAAATCATAGTGGTGCTAAACGGGTTAGTAGATTGCTTGCTCGCCCCGATAAACTTATTGGGCTGATTCTTATTGGCAATAATTTGGTTAATATTTTTGCTACCTTAATAACTGGTATAATAGCTGAACGCCTATATGGGGATACTGGAATTTTTTATGCAGGTTTATTATTAACCTTAATTATCTTAATTTTTGCAGAAGTAACACCAAAAACATTAGCGGCTTTGTATCCTGAGAAAATAGCCTTTCCAAGTTCAATTATTCTCTCTTTACTTTTAAAATTATTATTCCCATTCGTTGTTGCCGTCAATTGGATCACTAATGGTTTATTGATGTTAATTGGGATCAGTCCAGAACAAAGGCAAGAGCATAGTTTAAGTTCTGAAGAACTCAGAACAGTGGTAAACGAGTCAGGCGCAATGCTCGCGAAGCGCGATCAAAATATGTTAGTCGGTATTCTTGATCTAGACAAAGTCACGGTTGAAGATATTATGATCCCACGTAACGAATTAGTCGGTATTGATATTAATGATGACTGGAAAAAAATTCAGAAAAAATTGGCTCAATCAAACCATACACGCGTATTACTCTACCGTGACAATATGGACGACGTCGTGGGTTATATTCACCTTCGTGACGCCTTAAAATTATTATTTAAAAATCAATTCACAAAAACCACCTTGATCCGTGCAGTAAAAGAGCTCTATTTCATTCCAGAAGGCACAACCCTTAATGTTCAATTATTAAAATTTCAACATGCTAAGGAACGATTAGGTTTAGTTGTTGATGAATATGGTGATATTCAAGGTTTAGTCACACTAGAAGATATTTTAGAAGAAGTTGTTGGCGATTTCACGACGACGATGGAGCGAACCACCAGTGAAGAAGTACATTTGCAACCTGACGGAAGTTATTTAGTTGACGGTAGTGCAACCGTACGTGACATAAATAAAGAGATGACGTGGTTTTTTCCAACAGATGGCCCTAAAACGTTAAATGGTTTAATTATCGAATATTTGGAAGATATCCCTGAAGCTAATTTAAGTGTACGTATAGCTGGCTATCCGTTAGAAATTGTTGAAGTTTCAGATAACATGATAAAAACTGTTCGTATACTTCCTGACCTATATATTGCTAAACAATAGGATCTATAACATTAGTTCATCACATGACTAACGATAATAAAAAGGCCTTAAAACATCATTTAAAGGCCTTTTATTCTGTCCTCTTTATTATGGTATCTATTTACTTTTAATATGCTCATTTCATCTTTTGTGGATAATACCATCAACAACCAAAGTTACTCACAAAGTTATTCACAACACCTGATCTATTCATGCTTTTTCCACAATTTCTGTGGATAACAAAACGCAGCCCAATAATAGCCAGCCCTTACATAATGCAATGATTTTTTTTAAAATTATGAAGTTTTTTTACAATAACTTTTAGGAGTTAAAACGTAGGTGTTTACGAGCCTTTTTAACTTAGACATTATTTAGGAAATATTGACAGTATTGATTATATAAATAGCGGCATTTTTGATTTAGCGCTAAAAATAAAAAGCATGACCTTTTTGAAAAGATCATGCTAATACTTTTTATTTACTTCATTTTGATCAAAGAACGATTAATCAAAAAACAATCGCCACAACCATCCGTGGTTTAAATCAGCCTCACAACTTTTTAATTGACTGCTGTATCTCCTCGCTCGGTTGTCCACTTTTCGGGCAACCTTCACTAGCCAAGGCTTCTTTTTATAGGAGCGCTTCTTAAATCCACCCCAACCTTCGTGATAGTTTAAGTATTGATTGTAGGAATCCCACTTAGATACTTTATTAATTTTCTGAGTTTTAAAAATAAACCAGCCCATGAAGTCGATTGCATCTTCAAAGTCATCACGATCGGCACCTGAATTGTCTGTTTCTCGAATATAATCAGCCCAGGTCATCGTTTTTGCTTGAGAATAGCCGTAAGCAGTACTTACTCTTCCCCAAGGAATAAAGCCCAATAAATAATCTCTAGGGGGCAATGCATCTGCTCTGAATGAACTTTCTTGAAACATCATACTCATGGGGACATGAATAGGCACTCCCCAACGATCTCGGACTTCTTTGGCTGCAAAATACCAATCACGATGTTCTCGAAAAATTTCACATATATTTTCTGGGTTTTTCGGAGGTGAAGTCGCACAACTTGAAAGTAATATAATACTGAGCATTGAAATAAAAAAAGGTTTGATAAATGGCATAACATCAATACGTGATTGAATTAGATATTGTTATCATGCCAGAAAGATTGCGTTATACCAAGTGAAGTAACTAATTGATCACTGAGTGATAATAGATGGGCTTATCAGAAATGAATGAAGATAATAATACAAAGGCGATGTAAAAAAGCTTTTAATTTAAATTCAACTTTATTGAACTATATTGAAAAACCACACTCTTACTTTACGAGTGTTTATATTTCCTTTAGTGTTTTATGTTTCTATTTCGCATCCCTTTTCAGAGATGCGTTTTTTTTTGCCTGAAATTAGTTTCAAATTTTATTTTACATAAATTGAACTAATCTAAAATAAACTGCTCTTACTTTACGAGTGTTTATATTCCCTTTAGTGTTTTATGTTTCTATTTCGCATCCCTTTTCAGAGATGCGTTTTTTTTTGCCTAAAATTAGTTTCAAATTTTATTTACGTAAATTGAACTAATCTAAAATAAACTGCTCTTACTTTACGAGTGTTTATATTCCCTTTAGTGTTTTATGTTTTATTTTTCTATTTCGCATCCCTTTCGGAGATGCGTTTTTTTTGCTGTTTATTTAGCGACGTAAAAAAATTAGAACGTATTGATGTTTTTAAATAACCCAAGGAACCATAAAAGACATGACAATTATTTTTTAAAGTAACACTTAGCAAGCCTGCTTTATATATTATTAGCGCGTCGTCCTAACACGCTTTTTTAGTCTTATTTACCTAATATAAAGTTATGTTGCGAAATAATCTGATAAAAACATATCAAAGTCTACTTCGTCAGCGCTTTCAATACTTTTTTGTTCTTGATGCGATTTTGTTGCCGCTTCTCTAAAGTATTGTTCACTGTAAACTTGATAATCGCTGTCGAGTAACTTCTGACGATAGTCTTGTGCTTGTTGTAAAGCAATTTTTGTTAAGCTTTTATCTTGATTAACAACACAGTCAAGTAATATAGCTGAAGGGGTTAAGCTCGGATCTATCAATTTTTTTTGTTCATTTATTAACGCTTGAGTATATTTATCAATACCGTGTGCGTTATCTAAAAGTTCAGCAACTTTCTGCATATCTTCGAAAATTTCTATTCCCCATTCTTTAACTGACCGATCACAACCATCATCATTGATAAGTAACTGTGGGTCCCTTCCACGAACAACCACTTCATCCATATTAGCATCACAGTTTTTCTGTTGCTCGCCGTTAAATAACGGACTATCGGCTAAAGCGCAATAGGTAATAAAAATATCAAGAAAGTAAACTTGTTCAATGCTTATACCAGTATCAGAGAACGGATTAACATCAAGGGCACGAACTTCAATATATTCAACGCCCCTATTTCTTAAAGCCTCAGACGGTTTCTCTCCTGATCTAGCGACTTGTTTTGGACGAATAGGGGCGTAAAGTTCATTTTCAATCTGGAGAATATTGCTATTAAGTTGTTGATACTTTCCGTCAACTTTTATGCCTAACTCCGCAAATTGTTCAGAAGGTAAATTGATCGCATTTTGCACACCATCTAAATAACCATCTAAGTCGTTATAACAAATTTGTAATGAAGACTGTTCACTGTTTGTGTAACCTAAATCACTCATTCTTAATGAAGTCGCGTATTCTAGATACATATACCCACTCGCAGACTTTTTAAAAGGCAAGGAAGTGGCTTTATTTTTAAGGAATGAACCACAAATTGTTGGCGAGCTACCGTAAAGATAAGGTATCAACCAACAATAGCGTTTGTAATTACGTAATAATGCAAAATATTTTTCTGATATAAAATCATTTATTGGCGCATTATTTTCTGAAATATTTTGCATGCTTTGCCAAAAGTTTTGTGAAAATGAGAAGTTGAAATGAATACCAGAAATAACCTGCATCATACTACCGTAACGATTCTTTAAGCCCTGACGATATGCAGTTTTCATTAAACCTACATTTGATGAGCCATAGTTTGCCAGTGGTATTGCGTCTTCATCATCAACAAAACAAGGCATACTCATTGGCCACAGCAATTCTCCATCAATTTGGCTTAAGGTATATTTTTGAATATCTTGCAGCTGTGCAATGGTCGTTTCGGCATCAAAACTTACGGGAGTAATAAACTCTAATAATGTTTCTGAATAGTCCGTGGTGATATAAGGATGGGTCAACGCCGAGCCTAAGTTTTCATGATGGGGTTGCAATGACAAACGCCCTTCCGGCAAAACGCGTAATCCTTCACGTTCTATCCCTCGTCCAATACCGGTTAACGAAGATAGATGTTCGTCTTGGCTAAATGCCATTACATAGTCATTAAAAGAAAGTTTCAAAATAATCCCTAATACATTAAGCGTAAGCTACTGTTCACTATTTGAGGGTAATAATTAGCTTTTCAATCCTTTAACGTATTAAAAGCCAATCTAAAGTGCGATCTTAAAATAAACAAACTAATCGTACTGATTTAGTGCCCTATTTGATTTGTGTTCTATTTCTAAAAACATCAGACCGTGCTACTCAACATATATTTTTAAAATAAAACATAATCGGTTGTCAAAGCAGTTTCTAAACATTTGCGCTTACGGTAAAGTGTTCAACAAAATAATAATAAGAAAATATATTAAATCATGCAAGATAGTCCTTTATCATTACTTCCCCCACTTGTTGCAATCATTATTGCTGTTTGGCGAAAAAATGCGTTATTAGCCTTATTTTGCGGTTTAATTTTAGCGACATTAATGTCAACAAACTGGCAATTAATAAATGGTTTAACTGATGGTTTACTCGCAATTGGTGCTGTATTTAGCTCTACCAGTAACCTTTACATTATTAGCTTTAGCCTATTAATCGGCTCTTTAGTCACCTTGATGAATAAATCAGGTGCGGTGAATGGCTTTATCGAAAAGCTTGCGTCATTAAATTTGGTAAAAAATGCTCGGCAAGCCAGTATGCTGCCGACCATTATAGGTACGAGTATATTTACTGACACTAACTTAAGTATGTTTACTGCGGGTATGGCAAGCCAAAAGTTATTTGATAAATATCAAATGAGTCGCGCAAAACTGGCATACCTTATCGATTCAACATGCGCACCAGTAAGTATATTATTATTAGTTAATGGCTGGGGCGCCTATGTTTTAGGCTTATTAGATGATTATCAACTTGCTGATTCTGTTGGCGTATTAATTGGTACTGTTAGTTACAACTTTTATGCAATCATTGCTATTTTATTAGCTTTTTATACCGCTTACAGCGGCAAAATTTATGGCCCAATGAGAAAAGCAGAGTCGTTGGTCAAGGAGCAACAACGAGACTTAGTCAACAAAACAGCTCCTGCTTATGTAATGTGGCTACCATTACTGTCACTACTTTTACTCACTTTAGTTTTATTGTGGATAACAGGAGATGGTGATATACGTCGAGGTTCAGGCTCATTCTCTGTTTTTTGGTCGATCACCACTTCTTTTATTTTACTTGTTTTATTAATTACTTTTCACAAACTACTTAACTTTAAAGAGATTACCTCAAGCTCTGCAGAAGGCATTAAACACATGTTCCCGGCTGTAGCCATACTCGTATTGTCTTTTGCTTTTGGTGCGGCAATAAAAGGCTTAGGCACAGGGATTTATGTCAGTGAATTGTTCAATGTTGAGTTACCTTTATATTTAATGGCCCCTGTTATTTTTATTGCCGCAGCGTTAATGGCTTTTGCAACAGGAACATCTTGGGGGACTTTCGCAATATTAGTGCCTATTGCTGTACCGATAGCTCAGCAAAGTGGTTTACCTATAGAATTTTTAGTTGCGGCTGTGTTAGGTGGTGGCGTATTTGGTGATCACGCTTCTCCTATTTCTGATACGACCGTTGTGGCATCAATTGCCAGTGGTTGTGATCATTTCGAACATGTAAAGACACAACTGCCCTACGCTTTATTTGGTGCGGTAATCACAATTATTCTTTATATTTTTGTCGGCTTAGGACTTTCATAAGTGCAACCGATTAATCTGATTTTTGAACACGCTGATTTTATCATTGCAGAGAAACCTGCAAATGTTAACTTTCATGATGAAGGTAACCTGGATCATGGGTTTTTCAATCAAGTAAAAAATCACGGTAAACTTCAAAATAGGTTTACTGAATTATTTCCTGTTCATCGCCTTGATAAAATGACGTCTGGGTTGTTAATTTTTGCAAAAAATTTAACAACCGCTCAACAGTTCCAGACAATGTTTGAACAACATAAAGTAGAAAAATATTATCTCGCGGTGAGTAATAAAAAGCCTAAGAAAAAACAAGGTTTAATCAAGGGTGATATGGAAAAAAGCCGACGTGGTATGTGGAAAATGTTACGTAGCCAAGTAAACCCAGCTATTACGCAGTTTATGTCATATTCACTCAACGATGGAAATCGCCTTTATTTGTTAAAACCATCCAGTGGAAAAACTCATCAACTTCGCGTTGCTTTATCAAGCATAGGTTCGCCGATACTTGGAGATCCCCTTTATGCAACACAAAACGCTTACCAAGAACAGCGTGGTTATTTACATGCTTATGCGCTTAAGTTTACTTTAAACCTGCAAACCTTTCAGTATGTGCTTCTACCTTCTTTTGGTGATCAGTTCCTAAGTGAACCTTGCCAGCAACAATTAGAACGTATCAACGAACCTTGGTCACTTGGTTGGCCAAATATTAACTAATGATATAAATCAAGCTAAAAACAACCTATGTTACTTTGAAAGAAATCAAGAAACACACGCGTTTTTTTAGGAAAACGTCGACTTTGATAAAGTATTGATAATTGTTGAGCAACCGGAGCACTCGTTAAGTTTACCGGTTTAACTAAATGACTTTGATTATCACCTTGGACCAAATATCCGGGTAATTTGGCTAATCCTAAGTTTCGCTTTACCGCCGCAAGTTGCATTTCAGGGTTTGATAACACCCTAAAGGTATTAGGCTCAATCACTGTCGTGTCATTGTCACCTCGAAATAGCCATAATTGATTCTCTTGCGACAAAATACATTGACGTTCAATACGTTCCTCTGGTGTTCTTTTTTCAGATTGAAAACTGGTAGCCGCACAATAAATTGCTTGAGGAAAGCTTAATAAGGTTTTAGCAATCCAGTTTGACGCCGGTAATGTTTACTCATGTAATACAAAAATCAAATCAAAGCTTAAATCCTGTTCTGGAATTTCTTCAGAATAATGTTGGCAATGTATGGATACATCCGGATAAATCAGGGCAAACTCAGAAATGAGTTCAGCCATTATTTGATTAAAAAATTCTAACGGGAGTAATATTTTAAGCTTTCCTTTAGGCAGAGTAGCAAAGTCGCTAATACTTGCTTCAGCACTCTTTAAACCCTCTAGGTGTGGTTTACAGGCTATAAATAACTGTTCCCCTGCCTCTGTTAATTGTTGAGTTCGTGCTGTTCTCACCAATAATTGGCTGCCTAATTCATTTTCAAGCAAAGCCAAACGCCGGCTTAATTTTGATTTTGGAAGGCCAAGTATATGGGCAGCTGATGTTAAAGATCCAGACTCAACAATTGTTATAAACAGTGAGCAATTATCTAAATTTTCCATACATACAACCTAATCGTTCTATAAATAGAACAATCAATTCTATTAAGCCCGGCTAATCATGTAAAGTGAAGTCAGATAAGCTTCTTCTCGTTGAAACAATTTATCCCAATAGGAGTAGAAAATGAGTAACGTAATAGAAGTAAACAGTGAGCAATTCGTGACTGAAGTTGAACAGCATAATGGCAAAATTCTCGTTGATTTTTATGCACTATGGTGTGGACCATGTAAAATGATTTCACCTATTGTAGATCAAATTTCAACCGAGTTTAATGCGTTAAAAGTGGTAAAGGTTAATGCAGACAATGCTCAAGAATTAATGGCCAAATTTAGAATTAGAGGTATTCCAACGTTATTATTAATAGAGAATGGTGAGCTAATTAATGCCAAAGTAGGTGTAGTAACATTATCTGAAATAAAAGAGTTTGTGACTTAAAGTTTTAGTTTTAGTTTTAGTTTTAGTTTTAGTTTTAGTTTTAGTTTTGAACATCGTCGTTCTCTGTCAATCATGACAAGGAACGACGATGTTACAGTTTTTTAAAAAAGCTTCAGTGAATGAAGAAATACTATGCCGATTGCTGTAGGGCAAACAAATTTAGTATACCAAGGCCAAATTTTCCAAAAAACGCTGTGCTCCGCGTTATCATTGCCTTCTTTTAATTCCATTAACACATCATTTCTGTGCCAAATCCACCCAACGAAAATACAACATAACATCGCAATAATCGGTTGTCCGTATTCGGTAGCTATCGTAGCAACTAAGCCCAACATCACATCAACATTGCTGATAATGCCAATACTGATCAAGAAAATAATAAAACCAATAATCTTAGTCGCTTTTTTTCGAGCCATACCATGTCGTTCAACAACATAAGACACTGGACCTTCAAGCATAGATATCGATGATGTTAATGCCGCTACCGACATTAAGACAAAAAAGGTAAAAGCGACAAAAAATCCCATATAGCCCATTGAAGAAAATAAACTAGGCAGTACGGCAAAAACAAGTCCTGGCCCTGACACTAAACTACCATCGTCAGCAAAAATGGTTACGCCTTGTGCTTGTGCTACGTACATTGCAGGAATAATTAATAAACCCGCTAAAAAAGCAATAGATACATCAATGAGCGTAACTTGTGCACCAAGAGTGACTAAATTTTCTTTCTTAGAAATATATGAACCGTAGATAATCATGACACTTGTACCAAGCGACAGAGAGAAAAAAGCTTGTCCGAGTGCGCTTATTAATAAATCAGGTTCAAAAATTCGGGAAAAATCTGGGTTTAAATAAGCATTCAACCCTTCACTAGCGCCATCAAGCGTCAAAACGTAACCAATTAGAATAATCAATAAAACAATTAACAGTGGCATTAATCGCTTCGACCATTTTTCAATACCGTCTTCAACACCTTTTTGGATAATGAAAATAGTTAAGAACATAAAAATTGCCGTGAAAAGAGCATTACGGATAAAGGATTGGCTAATAACCCAATCAGCAACGTTAGTTACACCGGCAATTCTCGCTACAGGTTCAATAGCATACGACATCATCCATCCTGCCAGGATGCCATAAAAGCTGAGTATTAGCGCTGCACAAATAACACCACCAAAACCAACAAAGAAAGCAAACCGTTTATGAAAAAGGGTACGAGACATTTTTTGCAATGATGTGACCGCATTCGCTTGACCGTATCGGCCAATAAGCAGTTCAGCCATAAAAGCGGGATAAGCTAAACAAAATGCTAAGACAAGATAAACCAAAACAAAAGCAGCACCACCATTACTCGCTGTTTGCGTTGGGAATCCCCAAATATTTCCTAAACCAACAGCCGAGCCTGCCGCTGCCATGATAAAACCAATGCGAGAACTAAACTCACCTCTTGATGCACTCATTAACGTAATCTTTATTATTTTTAGAATGCGGTTAATCTACTTAATGTACTCACAAATAAACAGTGTTAATTACGTAAATCTTAGCAATTTGTCACTATAATCGTGTATCGCATGTAAAGATAAGGTTACTCTAAGAGTAAATCAAAACGTTTCTGCATAAAAAAACAGCACAATATGTGCTGTTTTTATGTCGTCAGAAAAGTTTAACTTATAAAACTCATGCGCTAAACGTATTTCAGCAGGCATTAGTCTCGGAAATTATTAAACTGAAATGACTGGTCAAGATCACCGTCACCTTCCGCTTCACGAATTAATTGCATCACAGCTTGTAAATCATCACGCTTCTTACCGGTAACACGCACTTGTTCACCCTGAATAGCAGCTTGTACTTTTAACTTACTGTCTTTAATGAGCTTAACCACTTTTTTAGCGATTGGTTGCTCAATACCTTCTTTAAATGACAATTCTTGAGTAAATGTTTTACCTGAATGCACTGTATTGGAAAGTGTTAAAGCTTTGGCGTCTATTTGACGTTTTGCTAGCTGTCCACGCACCATATCGACTAATTGTCTCACTTGAAAGTCAAGTTCAGCTTTTAAGACTATGTTTGGCTTTTTCCATTCGATACTCGCTTCTACACCGCGAAAATCAAAACGCGTTTCTAATTCTCTCTTACAATTTTCCGTTGCATTTCTTACTTCTTCCAAATTAATTTCGGAAACGATATCCATTGATGGCATCTTCTTGGCCTTTCGGTAATTCAGTATATAAGTGTTGGTAATCTTAACAAAGCACTACTAGCGGGTAAAGGGCATCGCAACAGCTATTTTCACATGTTATGATGAATTATTATAAACTTATAAATTCATAGATTTACATTCTGATGAAAAGTCACATTACATTATTAATCATATTAATTTCTCTACTCATTTTTGTACCACTCGTTTTAATGCCTAGTGATTTAAAAATGGCGTTACTGAACAAAATTCAAATAGACACAATTGGCCATATCATTGGTTTTTTTGGACTAACGTTAATAGTAGTTCGTGTCATAAAACTGCCGTTAATCAATACCGTTATTTGTCTATTTTTTTACAGTGCGCTTACTGAATTATGCCAATATTATTTAGGCTTTCGCAGTGGTGAATTTTTTGATTTTATTGCTGATGTTGTCGGAGTTTCTCTCTTTGCTATTTTTCAATGGTTACTGATTTTTTATGGTAACCCTCAACGTTTGAATAATTAAGATGAATACGGTTATTATTGGCCAAGGGGCAATAGGCTTACTTTTCTATCACAGACTTTCTCAGTCTAAAGAGAATGATAATGCGGATGTATTAGTTTCATTACTGCCTTCAAGCGTCACTTCTTTCACTCATTATTCATTTAGTGAGATTAATGGTACTGTCAAAAATTTCCCATTAACGCTTGCAGATACTCAAACACTTGCGGCTGCACAACTTATTATTGTTTGTGTAAAGTCTTACCAAGTTGCAGGGGCTTTGAAAGCTATTCATCATCTAATTGCTGACGATGCTATTTTTATTTTTACTCACAATGGTTTAGGCACATTAGAAGAGATTTTTTATTTACTTAAGCCTTCACAATGTTTACTGGCCTTATTACTGACACAAGGCGCTAAAAAAGTAGCAGATTATCATATTGAGCATACTGGTGAAGGCGCAAGTAATCTGGGTATTATTAGGGGGGAACTCACAACTGAGAAAAAAAGACATTTACTCAAGCTTCTAAAACAAAGCCTTCAGCACGTTAACCTCCAAGAGAACATAAAACAAGCTCAGTGGGAAAAACTAGCCATTAATTGCGTGATCAATCCAATTTCAGCACGAGAAAACATTGAGAATGGAAAAATAAATCAACACGTTTACCAAGAAGAAATTAGCAGCGTTATCAAAGAAGTCATAGAAGTAGGTATAAAAGAAGGCGTAAATTTATCAGAAAATTTATTAGTAAGTTTGGTTACTAAAGTGGCTGAAGGTACCGCAAAAAATACATCTTCAATGCGTGCAGATATTCTTAACGAACGTCGCACTGAAATAGATTACATTAACGGTTATATCCACCGTTTAGGTGAAAAAAATCAACTAGCCACACCGGTGAATACAAGGTTATGGCTAGCCGTTAAAGCACTTGAGAAGCAATACTTACCTCAATAGAAATCGAATATTAAGGACGGTAAACTTTAACGTTCTTGTAGCCTTCGCCAATTAAGTAAAGTGCTTGAAGCTTACTCATCACACCTTGGTCACAATACAGTAAGTATTCTTTGTCTTGCTCTAGTTCACTAAACTTATTAGATAACTTATAAAAAGGAATATGAATAACGTTGACGTTTTCTAGTTCTAGAGGATTTTCGTCTTCTTCATCAGGGCTTCTGATATCAATAACGACTGCATCGCTAGGAAGATCGTCTACTGTATCAACCGCATGAATTTCTTCTTCGCTTTCTTTACCTATATCACGTATATCGTACATACGCGTTTCTTTAACAACGTTATCTAAAACATCAAAATCGAAATTTTCTTCTTCAGCTTCAATTTTAGATAATACGGCTTTAATGGTTGGACGCTTTGATATTACACCACAATATTCAGGAATAGTTTTAGCAAAATCTTCAGTACCGATTTTACGGGCGATATCAATAATATCTTGTTTATCATAAGCCACTAATGGGCGCAGAATTAACGTATCAGTGACTCGGTCTATCACGTTTAAATTAGTCAATGTTTGACTAGATACTTGACCTAAGGCTTCACCCGTAACTAATGATGCTATATTCGCTCTTTTTGCTATTTGAGCCGCAGCACGCATCATCATGCGTTTTAGAATAACGCCCATGTGACCGTTTTCAACCTTTTCTAAAATTTCAGCAACCACTGGTTCAAAATCAACCGAAAAGAATTTAACTTTGTGTGATGCTCCAAATTTGTTCCACAAGTAGTAACTCACTTGTTTTACGCCAACTTCATGCGCAGCGCCACCCAAGTTAAAGAAACAGTAATGAGTACGAGCACCTTTTTTAATCATTTGAAAACTTGAAACACCAGAATCAAAGCCACCTGACATTAATGATAAAACATCTTCTTGGCTTGCAATTGGGAAACCACCCAGACCTTGATGACGTTCTGAAACAATAAATAAATATTCCTCTTTTATTTCTAATCGAATGGTTACATCAGGTTTTTTCAATTTAACGGTTGCGGATTCAACGTGCTGGTTTAAACCACCGCCAACATACTGTTCAACTTGTAAAGAACTGAAGTCGTGTGTACCAATTCGCTTGGCTCTGACACAGAACGTTTTATTTTCAATTGTCTTTTCGTGGGCTGCTAAGGTTTTTTCAAAAATGTTATGCACATCTGTATAGGTAGTTTGTTGAACTTCAAGAAAATGCGCGATGCCCGGCACACATTTTAAGGTATCAATCAGTGCCAAACGATTTTCAGGACTATTGTTCTTAGTGTTAACTTCAATATTATCCCAGTTTGACTGAGTGGTTACTTGTTCATCGACACGACGTAAAACATTTTTAATACTAGATTCTAAAATTTTAGTAAAGCGCTTTCGAACTGGGCGACTTTTCACGGCAATTTCAGCCTGGAGTTTTACGATGAATTTCATGAACAAACGATCCTAAATATAAAGCAACAATAAAGACCATGGTTGGCCTACAAAAATAATGGCGCGAATTATACACGAAATTAAAATGAAGGGTAAGTTGAAAAATAGTCATTAATAAATAAACAGAACGTTCACCACTCAATGACTATTAGATATAATATGCTTAATCACTTTTTATCTATTATTTAATGATTGAAATTGGCTGGGTTTCTTTGGCTTTACCTTGATTTATTGAGATCTCAACACGACGATTCCGGCGGCGATTAAGCGCGTTAGTATTTGGCACGAGCGGTCTGGTATCTGCATGGCCAACGGCAAGTAAACGCGATTGTTCGAATCCTGTTACCTTCAGTAACTCATGAACAATAGCAACAGCTCGTGTACTCGACAATTCCCAATTTGAAGAAAACAATTCAGAGTTAATTCCACGATTATCAGTATGTGCCGAAACCATTATTTCACCGGGTACTGTTTTTAGTAGCTCTCCTATAGCTCTAATAATAGGTCGAAATTGTGGTTGTAAAAATGCAGATCCTGAAGGAAAAGAGCCATTTTCACGTATACGAATAGTGACTTGTTGTCCTAAAGATTCAAGCTCTATTGCACCATCTTGAATCTGTTGTTCTAACTGCTCAGCAATTTTTTTAACGAGCTCATTCACTTGTGCTTGTGAAGACTGTTCAAGTTCATCTTTCGCTTTTTGCATCGCTTGTGCGGACATTTCGTCAGCCGTACTTTGCGATTGTCCACCACGTTCTGTACCACGCTGCTCTTGTCGACCACCGGCAGACGTTTCATCACCTGCTTGGAACTCCAACATCTGTTGTGTCATTTCCATTGTTTGTTGCTGGATAACTTGAATAGGTGTTGGCTCTGGTTTACCTGGGCGGAATTCTTGCGCAATAATACTGGTGCCTTTGGGAATATCTTTTACTTCAATTTTATTTTGAACACCAAAGGCAAATTTCATTGACCCCGCGATTTGTTTAAATTTCAAAACATCCATTTCAGAAAAGGATAAAAGCAAAACGAAAAAGCACATTAATAGTGACATTAAGTCAGCAAAAGTCCCCATCCAAGCAGGGAGTCCGGGAGGTGGACATTTACATTTTTCAGCCATAAATTACTCCCGTTACTCTGTTTCTGTTGTATCTACAACCCGTTTACCTTCAGCAAGATAGTTTTTAAGCAACCCCTCAATAACACGTGGATTTTGGCCATCTTGAATACCTAAAATAGCATCAAGGATGAGTTCTTGATTCATTTGCTCTTCTGCCAATCTAAGCTTTAATTTTGAAGCAATAGGAATAGCAATAACGTTCGCGAGAAATGCGCCGTAAAGCGTTGTTAAAAGTGCAACCGCCATTGCAGGGCCAATAGATTTTGGGTCATCCATATTTGATAACATCGCCACCAAACCAATTAAGGTGCCAATCATGCCCATTGCTGGCGCAACATCGGCAAGTGACATCATCATGCCCACACCTGTTTCATGACGTTCAGAGGTGAGTTGAATGTCTTTTTGCAGTGTACCGCGGACTACATCAGCATCGTGGCCATCGACAAGCATATCAACACCTTTTTGCATAAAGCCATTACTGATCTCGGCTTCTTCTAATGCCAAAAAACCACCTTTTCGAGCCGCATCTGCCATTTCAACTGATTTTTCAATAAGGTCATCAGGCTGTTCAATTTTGAACATAAAAGCTTTGACAATAACCTTTCCCATTCCAAGAAATTGACTGAGATTATAGTTAGATAACACAATAAATATTGAACCACCAAAAACAATAATAACTGACTGCGTATCCATAAACATATTGATATCACCAGACAGCATCATCGCCATAATGAGTAAGCCTATTGCGCCCACAATACCTAATATTGTTGCTATATCCACAAAAATCTCCAAAAAGAAATAAAACGTACCTTCGTATTATTTGATAATACATTAAGGTATTACGATACGCGAATACTTATATTTTTAAATACCCACACGATATAAGTTTATTATCGTTCATATTGTCAATAACTTAAGTAATTAGTCGCTATTTGCAATTTTAAATTCATTACGCTAAATAATAGCCACAAATATTTAACTACAGATATATAAAACACGAGTACGGATAGCTACAATTTTTAATTAGGTAAATGCCCAATCGTTAGCCTCTAGATAATCTATAGAGCTTCTCATGTCCCCTCTCTATCAATATAAAAGCAGTAATAAATAAGAACTACTCGTTGATATACAGTAAGGCAACTAAATTAGGAATTGAAAGCACTTGAAGTTGATTAATTATTTGGTTTGGTATAAGTTTGCGACTAGATATTTAATCAATGTGATCCTTGTCAATGGCTAAGAAAAAAATTGAAAATTTAAGCTTTGAAGAATCACTTTCAGAACTCGAAAAGATTGTTCAGAATTTGGAAGAAGGTGAACTGAGTTTAGAAGATTCAATGACTCTTTTTGAGCGCGGCTTAAACCTTAGTCAAGGCAGTCAAGAAAAGTTAAAAAGTGCAGAACAAAAAATTCAGATATTACTCAATAAAAATGGTAAAAATCAACTTGAGGCTTTTGAAAATGAAAGCGATTTAGACAATACGAGTAACGATTAGTGACACCATTAAGACAACTCGATTTATATCAAGCTCGCATCAACCAATATCTTGCAGACAAGTTAGCAGAATATGAAATAAATGATGAAAGACTGCTGTCAGCAATGCAGTATGGTTTATTGATAGGTGGCAAACGTATGCGACCTTATTTAAGCTATATTACTGGCGATTCACTTGGTCTTGCATTATCTGACGTCGATGGCATTGCAGCAGCATTAGAATGTATTCATGCCTTTTCATTAATACACGATGACCTACCTTCAATGGATAATGACGATTTACGTCGTGGGCAACCCACTTGCCATAAAGCCTTTGATGAAGCTACAGCTATTTTAGCCGGTGATAGTTTACAAACCCTTGCCTTCGATATTTTAGTTAATCATAAATTTAGTCATAAAGTTGAATCAAAGCGCGTCAGTTTAATTCGTCAATTGGTTCATGCTTCAGGTTATCAAGGCATGTGCGGCGGACAAGCACTTGATATTTCAGCCACGAATAAAAAAGTATCACTCGCTGAATTGGAAAAATTGCATTCACTAAAAACGGGTGCATTATTAAAAGCGTCAGTCACTATGGTTGCAGAAATAAGCAGTGATATTACAGATAATGAGAAACACCAATTAGCTATTTATGCAGAACATGTCGGTTTAGCCTATCAAGTACGTGATGATATAATTGATATAATTTCGAGTGAAGAAGAGCTAGGAAAACCAGCGGGTTCAGACGTTTCAGCCAATAAAAGTACCTACCCCGCGCTTCTAGGTTTAGAAGGCGCTCAGCAAAAAGCTGACAACTTATATCAACAAGCACTTCAAGCTTTAGCGACTTTACCCTACAATACAGATAACTTAGCTGAATTTGCGACGTTTATTATAAAACGTGCTCATTAATCTTGCTCTAGCAATTTAAAGAATAAATAAAATAATATGACTATAAATCTTGCCGACTACCCTTTATTGGCCAATATAAATTCTCCTGACGATCTACGTATGTTAGATCAAAACCAGTTAACCCAGGCCAGTAAAGAACTACGTAGTTACTTATTGAGTTCGGTAAGCAAAAGTAGTGGGCATTTTGCTTCAGGTCTAGGCACCATCGAATTAACGGTAGCATTACATTATGTGTATAAAACGCCGTTTGACCATCTTATTTGGGATGTTGGCCATCAAGCTTACCCACATAAGATATTAACGGGTCGACGCGATCAACTGCATACTATTCGTCAAAAAGATGGATTGCATCCTTTTCCATGGCGCGAAGAAAGTGAATACGATGTTTTAAGCGTTGGCCATTCAAGCACATCAATTTCTGCAGCATTAGGCATGGCTGTTGCTGCAGAGAAAGAAGAAAGAAATCGTAAAGTAGTTGCTGTAATTGGTGACGGTGCGATGACTGCAGGTATGGCTTTTGAAGCATTAAATCATGCAGGCGATATTAAAAGTGACATGTTAGTTATTTTAAATGACAACGAAATGTCGATTTCAGAAAATGTAGGTGCATTAAATAATCACTTCGCAAAAATGTTATCTGGAAGTTTGTATACGGGAATTCGTGAAGGTAGTAAGCGCATACTTAAAAACATTCCCCCTATTAAAGAATTGGCAAGTCGCGCTGAAGAACATTTAAAAGGCATGGTTGTACCGAGTACTTTTTTTGAAGAATTAGGCTTTAATTATATTGGCCCTATCGATGGTCATGATGTTAATGGTTTAGTTGATACCATCACTAATATGCGTAATTTAAAAGGGCCTCAAATCCTTCATATTGCCACTAAAAAAGGCAAAGGCTATCACGCAGCAGAACAAGACCCTATAAAGTATCATGCTGTACCTAAATTTGACCCTACGCAAACCAGCTTACCAAAAAGTAAACCTAGCTTACCAACCTATTCCAACATATTTGGCGACTGGCTATGTAAAACAGCAGAACAAAACAACTCACTTATAGCAATTACGCCAGCAATGCGTGAAGGCTCTGGCATGGTTGCATTCAGCCAACGCTTTCCTAAGCAGTATTATGATGTTGCGATCGCCGAACAGCACGCCGTAACTTTCGCTGCAGGTTTAGCTATTGGGGGTAATAAGCCTGTTGTTGCAATATATTCGAGCTTTTTACAACGTGGTTACGACCAATTCATTCATGATGTAGCGATACAAAATTTACCTGTATTGTTCGCGATTGATCGCGCCGGGATTGTTGGTGCAGACGGACCAACACATCAAGGTTCGTTTGATTTAAGCTTTATGCGTTGTGTGCCAAACATCGTTATTATGGCACCATCGGATGAACGAGAATGCCAGTTAATGCTCACCACAGGATTTCAACATAATGGCCCAGCAGCTGTGCGTTACCCTAGAGGTTCAGGCAATGGAGCACTTTTACCTGATATTGGTGAAACCCTTGAAATAGGTAAAGCTAATACGATTTTTAAAGCAGCAATTGATCGCACTACAACAACTTGTGCCATTTTAAATTTTGGTAGCACCTTAGATGAAGCAAAAATTGCGGCTAAACAACTCAGCACGACTTTAGTTGATATGCGTTTTGTTAAACCACTTGATTTTATCCTTATCGATAAAATAGTAGAAAATCATGATGTGATTATTACTGTTGAAGATAACGCTATTGCGGGGGGAGCAGGTTCGGGAGTAAATGAATATATTCTCAGTAAAGGTATCGCGATTAAAATTTTAAATATTGGTTTACCTGACAGCTTTATTAAACATGGTACCCAGCAAGAAATTCATCAAGAACTTGGATTAGATAGTCAGGGGATCATTGATCAAATCAATGCATTTATTTTACTCTAAAGATCCTAAATTACGTATTCTATTTAGACCTAAGTAAATTTGCAAAAGACACAAGAAGAATACATTTCAGACTATCAATTGGCCTTCTAGTGTTGCCAAGTTTAGGCTTAAACATTGCCTATAGGTTATCAAATGAGCAATGTTTAATGTCTTAGTTTTCTCACTTCCATTCATCCATACAACCTGCTCATTTAAAAAGCCTTTTAATTATTAATGCTCATCTACAGAACCCTTATATAGATGAGCAGAAATCATTGACAACCTTAATTATTCTGCAATATATTCAACAACTTCAAGCCCAAAACCCGATAATGAATGATACTTGGTTTGTGAACTTAATAAACGCATTTTACTAACACCAAGATTTGAAAGTATTTGTGATCCAACACCTACATTTCGAGAACCTACATGGCGTTGTATTTCATTAACGACTTCACCCGCATCAATTTTTGCATATTTTTTAACTTGAGCAATAAGTTCAGCTGTAGATTCATGCTTACCCAATAAGACTAATACACCACCTTCTTTAGCGATTCTTTCGAGAGCATTAGCCATTGGCCATTTAGCAACGCTTTCACGCTGACTGAATAATAAATCTCTAAACGTATTTTCTAAATGTACACGGACTAACGTTGGCTCTTCTGCTTTAATTTCACCTTTAGTTAGCGCAAAGTGCGCTTGACCGTCAATGGTGTCTTTAAATACGGTTAAATCGAACTCGCCAAAGGCAGTTGGTAGCTTACATTGAGAAACGCGTTCAATAGTCGTTTCATGTGCATTACGGTATTCGATTAAATCGGCGATCGTACCCATTTTTAAATCATGCTTTTCTGCGATGATTTCTAAATCAGGTCGGCGCGCCATTGTGCCGTCTTCATTCAATATCTCAACAATCACAGCAGCAGGCTCTAAACCGGCTAAACGTGCTAAATCAGTACCGGCTTCAGTATGCCCTGCGCGATTCAATACACCACCATCTTTAGCAATTAAAGGGAAGATATGACCTGGTTGAACAATGCTTAAATGATTGGCATCTTTAGCAACTGCAGCTAAAACAGTAGTCGCGCGATCACCTGCAGAAATCCCCGTAGTTACCCCTTGTGCAGCTTCAATTGAAACAGTAAAATTTGTACTAAACTGAGCGTCATTTTTTTCTACCATTAAAGGGAGTTTTAATTCTCGGCACTTTTCAACTGTCATCGGCATACAAATTAAACCACGACCATGGGTCGCCATAAAATTAATCGCCTCAGGTGTGACTTTTTCAGCAGCCATGATGAAGTCACCTTCATTTTCGCGATCTTCATCATCCATCAGAATGACCATTTTACCTTGAGCAATATCGTCAATAATTTCTTGTGGGGTATTTAAATTCATGATCATCTCTTTTTGTTTAACTATATATTTAACTATATTATTTAATGAAGCCACTACGAGCTAATAAGTCATGGGTTACACCTGAACTTTTATTTTCAGCTGAACTATGTTCTTGGCGAGTTAATAACCGCTCAATGTAACGGGCGATTAAATCAACTTCTAAATTTACTTGGGTACCGACTTGATAATGAGCGATAATCGTTTGTTCGGTGGTGTGTGGCACAATCGTTATGCGGAATTTATCGGCTGTTATACTATTTACCGTTAAACTTGTGCCATCTACTGTAATAGATCCTTTTTCGGCAATATAAGGCGCTAAATCACTGGGCATATCAAGCCAGTATTCAATACTATTACCATTATGCTCAATTGAACTAATGGCAACTACAGCATCTACATGGCCAGAAACCATATGCCCACCAAAGCGCGTGGTAGGTAGCATCGCTTTCTCTAAGTTAATTTTTTGACCCGTTTTATAATTAGCGAAACCTGTGCGCGTTAACGTTTCATTGGAAACATCAGCACTAAAGCTTGATGAGTCATAAGCTACGACGGTTAAACAAATTCCATTGTTGGCGATCGAATCACCCAGTTTAACGTCACTCATATCTAATGTTCCGGTAGAAATAACAAGCCTTGCACCCTGCCCGGTAATATTTATGGCTTGAATTGTACCAATCGCTTCAACTATTCCTGTAAACATAATTACTCTTTAAGTCACTTTTAGGTCGAGTTAATCTCAACAAAATACTAAATTTTTAATGTAAAAGTTTAGCAATAATACGGATATCTTTACCGATCATACGTAGATCTCTTATCTTTAGCTCTTTCGCTTGACTCAAATTTTCAATACCTGTCATATTCACCAAGCTTTTACTCTCAGCCCCCATCAACTTTGGGGCTAGATATAAAATCAATTCATCAACTAAATCTTGTGCTATAAAAGCGCCAGCTAAACGAGAGCCTGACTCAATTAACACATCATTTAAATTAAGCTTCGCTAAATATTCTAATAAGGCCCGTAAATCAATATGTTTATCACTTTCGGATATTTTAGCAAAAGGTAAGCAGACTTGTTCTACAAAATGAGGCCACTGATGAATGTTTTCAATGGTGTTTCTAATTAAAATTATTGGGCTCTTTTCATCGAACAAAGCTAGATCTGGTGTCAAACGGTTTTTAGCGTCGATTATTACTCTAACGGGTTGCCTAACCAATTTTTTTTCATAACTCTCTTTTAATTCACCAAGTTCAGACCAACGTACCGTCATTTTGGCATTATCGATTAATATACTATCGGCACCACTAATAATTGCGCAGCTTTGTGCGCGTAAACGCTGAACATCTTGTCGAGCTTGAGGTGAAGTAATCCACTTACTTTCACCATTTTTCATGGCTGTTTTACCGTCTAGACTTGCAGCTAATTTACAGCGAACAAACGGTAAGCCAGTGTTCATTTGCTTGATGAAACCGATATTTAACGCTTCAACCGCCTGAGTTAATAATCCCTGCTGAGTAGAAATCCCCGCTTGTTCAAGCATTTTTAAGCCATTACCAGCCACTTTAGGGTTTGGATCAACCATCGCAGCGATAACATGCTTAACGCCTGCTTTAATGAATCCCTGCGCACAAGGTGGGGTTCTTCCATAATGACTGCAGGGCTCAAGCGTGACATAAGCAGTTGCCCCCAACGCATTATCTCCAGCCATTTTTAGTGCGTTAACTTCTGCATGGCCTTCACCTGCTTTTTGGTGGAAACCTTCTCCAACGACTTTACCTTCTTTTACCAGTACACAACCCACACGAGGGTTAGGCGATGTAGTGTAATGGCCACGCTGTGCAAGTACTATTGCACGCTGCATAAAACGATAATCATCAGATGAAAATTGACTCATTTTACTTCTCATCGCCTAAGCGAGCAATTTCTTCACCAAACTCTCTAATATCTTCAAAAGATCGATAAACAGAAGCAAATCGAACATAAGCTACTTTATCCAATTCTTTTAATTGTTCCATAATAATATTGCCAAGTAATTTACTTGATACTTCTCTTTCACCTGTGGCGCGTAACTGTGATTTTACTTTATTAATTGATAGCTCAACTTGTTCTATACTTACAGGACGTTTTTCTAACGCTCGTACTAAGCCATTACGCATTTTTTCTTCATTAAAAGGTTCATGTGAACCATCATTTTTGATAATACGAGGCATAACTAATTCAGCTGTTTCAAAAGTGGTGTAGCGTTCATGACAAGCTAAGCATTCACGACGACGACGCACTTGGTGACCGTCAGAGACCAAACGGGAATCTATAACTTTGGTGTCTACAGCTCGGCAAAAAGGACAATACATAGGAAGCTCCAATAAAGGTTATCGGCACATAGGTCTGTTTAAACGTCAGAAACAATAATGGCCGCTAATGCGGCCATTTTAATCTAAATAAGGAGTTGTTACATCAACTTATTTATGACAAAAATTTATTAAGCTAAAACGTAATGAACGCAACAAATTTTTATACTTAACTTATACTGATTTTATGCGTAAACAGGGAAACGTGAACAAAGTTCTTTAACGCTTTCTTTTACTTTAGTTATTACATCTTCATTATTAATATCATCTAAAATATCGCAAATCCAACCTGTTAATGCATTCGTTTCTTCAACACCAAAACCACGACGACTAATAGCTGGAGTACCTAAACGCAAACCAGAAGTTACAAACGGAGAACGTGGATCGTTTGGTACTGAGTTTTTATTGACAGTGATATGTGCACGGCCTAATGCAGCATCAGCATCTTTACCAGTGATATCTTTATCAATTAAATCAAGTAACAACAAGTGATTTTCAGTACCGTTAGATACCACTTTATAACCCCGTTTTTGAAGGACTGCAACCATCGCTTTAGCATTATCTAAAACTTTCTGTTGGTACACTTTAAACTCTGGCTCTAATGCTTCTTTAAATGCTACCGCTTTAGCAGCAATAATGTGCATTAATGGGCCACCTTGGCCACCAGGGAATACTGCTGAGTTTAATTTTTTATAAATAGCTTCATCATTACAACCCGATACAATTAAACCACCACGAGGGCCCGCTAATGTTTTATGCGTTGTAGTCGTTACAACGTGAGCATGTGGAACTGGATTTGGATATAAGCCAGCCGCAATTAAACCTGCAACATGGGCCATATCAACGAAGAAGTATGCACCAACACCATCAGCTATTTTACGCATACGTGCCCAATCAACAACACCAGAAAACGCAGAGAAGCCACCAATGATCATTTCTGGTTTGTGCTCTTGTGCTAGGCGCTCCATTTCAACGTAATCAATATCACCTGTTTCAGGGTGAAGACCATACTGAAATGCTTCATAAGATTTTCCTGAAAAGTTTACATGTGAACCATGCGTTAAGTGACCGCCATGCGCTAAGCTCATGCCTAATATTTTTCCGCCTGGTGATACTAATGCTTGAAAAACAGCAGCATTGGCTTGAGAACCAGCATGTGGTTGTACGTTAGCGTAAGTTGCACCAAATAATTCTTTTGCACGGTCAATCGCTAATTGTTCAGCAACATCAACGTATTCACAACCGCCGTAATAACGCTTACCAGGGTAACCTTCAGCATACTTATTGGTTAATTGAGAACCTTGTGCTTCAAGCACACGAGGGCTACAGTAATTTTCTGAAGCAATAAGTTCGATGTGCTCTTCTTGACGAACAACTTCATTGCTCATCGCTTCATAAAGTTCAGGGTCGAAATCAGCAATATTCATATCACGTGTAAACATGGTTTTTCCTCAATTATTCAGCTTTAGGCTGTTAAAGACAATGTCTAATGAATTGTCTAATGGATAGCAAAAATATGCGGCGTATTTTGCCTGAAATCAGCTTAGTTGTACACGTTAAAAGGTACATGTTTTAGCTCATTTAGTAATCTAATATGCCGTAAAGATTTATGTAGTCATTGATAGAAGCTTTTAAAGCCATGATCAATTGGTTTATGTAATAGAATATAACGGAGATAAAAAAGAATATCAAGGAATTTAAAACAGATAAAACCCAGTAAAGCAGAATATAATACAAACCAAAGATAATTATTTCGTTGTTTATTTTGAATTAATTGATTTAAGGAACTTTAATTCTTTATTTCTTTTTACATAAAAAGTATGTGAAATTAGCCAAATAGCAATAAGTAATGTATTCAAAAAAATAAAGCCAAACATCGGTGATTTATTCATTTCCTGACTAGCTGTAAAGAGATACCAATTTGAAACTGGACAAATCACAAAACAGGAAAGCTTCACAAGTTTAATATAACTCAGTGATGACTTGTACCCTGCAATAGCATGCTCAATGGCTTTATCGGGGCTACCACAATTTGCTCGCCACGCAGTAACTCGAAACTTAAGCGCAAAATAAACAAAGATAACCGACAATACACCACCACCACCTAAATAGATCATAGTGGCTTCATCTTTAGAGTTGTTAATCCACATATAAATACCCGCGACAAGCATTCCCACAGTGGCAATAATATCTAATGATAGCAATAACTTAGCAATTAAAGTTCGTTGTTTAGTTTGTCTAAGTAATTTATTAATATCTGTCTTGACGAATGGCTGACTCTGCCAGTCTTGTGTCATTTCAGCCCATTGCTCGTCGAGCACCGATGTATCAAGTGGTTCAATGTAACTTTTTTTAGGTAATGTTGTCACATCAAGCAAGGTTTCAGCTTGACTTTGGCTCTGTAACGTAACTTTACCTTTCTCATTTAACGGTGATTCATCTTTGTTCATACCGCCTCCATTAACTTCATTAACGCGGCTTTTGCACGCTGTAAACGAACACCGACAAGGTTTGTTGTTATCACTAAAACATCCGCAATTTCTTGGTAACTCATCCCTTCAAGGGCTAAAGTGATCACTTGCTGTTGTTCAAGTTTAAGTTGCCTGATAGATTTGGCTAAACGGGCTTGTCTTTGCTGCTTATCCAAACTCTGATAAGGCGTAGGTTGTACTTGATCCTTTTCCGCACCTTGACTAATTCCATCAATATCTTGATCGACCTTCACACTCTTTACTGCTTTGGCAACATGCGTAGCTAAAACATTATGTGCAATGCGAGCGACAAAAGTTTTTACCGCAGACTCACTTCTAAAGTTCGGTAGTGCACGCCAAATATTGAGTGCTATTTCTTGGAAAAGTTCATCTTGAATTACGGGTTTTGCTTCAAAACCCGTAATGATATGACGGAGTAATTTTTCATACGCTGCCATCCATTCAGTAAAAACTTTTTGGTAATTTGAAGATGTGTTCAAATAATAACTCGATACATTAGAATACACCGTTTCATAACGGTCTTATTTTTGTTTTGTTAATTCTATCGAGTTATTCATCTCAATACCAATTCAGCCTAATACCTTAAACATTAGTAATGGAAACTAACTTAATGACATCACCACTTTTTCTGATTTCAACTTTTGCGATAACGTCATCACTAATGCTACCGTCATTGCAATCGTAATTGCTGTGGTACTAGCGAGAACGGTCCAATCAACAGGTAAACCTTTGAATACATCTTCCATCAACATTGATTGACCTGAAATAGGTAACCAATTTACCCAAGCAGGTTTATCGTCAATCATCATAATAGCCATCGGCACCATTGCTGGTAGCATGATTAACATAGAAACCGTTGATTGCGCTTCTTTGAAGCTTTTCGCTTGAAAAGAGAAAAACAACTGTAAAGCCGTAGCAAAAAAGCATAAAGGAACGAGTAATATTAATAAGGCAGCGATACTAAATGCGTTTAAACTAAAGGTTGCCCCTATTTTTGATAAGTCAATAAACCCAACCGAAATTGTTGTTAATACCAACATTATCACGATGGACAGTACTGAAATAGAACTCGCGCAGGTCATTTTAGCGAGTACAATTTTAAGCGTACTAACGGGTTGACATAGTAGCATCTCTAATACATTACGCTCGCGTTCACCCGCACTTGAATCAATCGCAATTGAAAGTCCTGAAACAAAAGCCCCCATTAAAAGATACATACCTAAGAACATCGACACCATGACCGCATTACTCGTTGGTAGCGCAGTATCTTGTTCTTGCAAGATAATAGGTTGTAATAAGTTAATATCTACCCCCCTTACTAATAAACGTTTATAACCAATACTTTGTGAATATCCTCTCACTGTTTCTTTTACACGACGTATCGGTGAGCCTGATGATTTCTTACCGAAATCTGCACGTAATACAACGTCTATAGCTTTACCGGCGAGCATTTTTTCAGAGAAGTCTTCAGGAATATCAACTTCAATACTGCGCTCTTCCCACGCATATTTGTCGTCTTCAGGTACATTAACAAATTGTAGAATATTATTTTCTTCAAATTTTTCAATCAACTTTGGTGCATATTCAGCGCCAGTAAATTGTACGTAAATAGTTGGGTTCCCTACAATTTCTGTGATCATAACTTTCGATATAACCATGATCATTACAGGGGCGAGTAATCCCATACTTAACGCGACCATTAGTGCTCGTTTATCCCGGAACGCTTCTCTTAATTCTTTAAGTAATAAGGCTTTAAACTGGATCATGCGGCTACTCCTTCATCTGAGCCAATTAACTTAACAAAGGCATCTTCTAATAATGTCTCTCCCGCTAAATCACATAATTCTTGTGGAGTACCTTGTGCAGCTAATTTGCCATTAGAAACAATAATTACGCGATCACATAACGCGGCAACTTCTTGCATTACATGTGATGAGAATAAAATACAATGACCTTTTTCTTTAAATTTTGCTAAATGGTTACGTAAAACACGAGTACTCATTACATCAAGACCACGGGTAGGTTCATCAAGTACAAAGTTTTTTGGCTGATGAACTAGCGCTTGAGCTAAGGTCACTTTCATACGTTGTCCTTGTGAAAACCCTACGGTTTTCCGGTGTGCTAATTCTTCCATTTCTAAATCTTTAAAAACTTGTTCTATAGCTGCTTTTTTCTTTGCGCCTTGCATACCGTGAAGGCTAGCAAAGTAATCAACTTGTTCATAAGCTGTTAAGCGTTCATATAAACCAAATTTATCCGGAAAAATACCTAATTGCTTGCGCACCGCTAAAGGATCTTCCAATACATTAATACCATCGACCATTACCGAACCTTCATCAGCTTTAAGTAAGCCATATAGGGTACGTAGACAAGTAGTTTTACCAGCGCCATTTGGACCTAAAATACCGGTGATCTCGCCATCTTTCGCTGTAAACGACATGCCATCAAGCGCTTTAACTGTATTTTTTTTATCGATAAAACTTTTATGTAAATTTTTAACTTCAATCATAATGATATCCCTATAGGTTGCCGTTTAAGTGCGTCATAAATGTTTCGCTTTTTAATTCGGCTAAACACGATTCGTCTAACCCTTTAGGATCAAGCGTTTCTAGAAACTCATTAACAATATCAATTCCACAAGGTGTTGAAGCAACAATATGCGCGCTATTTTTAGAAATTATATGATGACTATTTGGCAACGTTGCTGCAGATTTTTCACCATTACTCGGCGGTGTTACTGGGTCTAAATTACCGGATAAAATAAGCGTTGGAATATTTGCGGTTACACTGTTGTAAAATGCTTCGTCAACTGAATATTTAGGCCATAACGGACAGGCTTGCAACCAAGCATTATGGCTGTCATTGCCTCCAAAACTATTATCTGCGTCAGCCGTAAACATCTCTGTTGTAATTTTTGGCAGATCTTCATTACAAACAATATTCAACGTCAAGCCAACATACATACCTAATCCACCTTCAGACATTGCAATTAAACCAATTAGAGGCTGGTAATTACCAAGAAATGCTTGATGAATAATTAGAGGGACTAAAGTGCGTGTTTGCATGGCATATAATTGCATGCGTAAATTACTGATAAATTTACTACGACTTAATACGAAGTCTGTTTTTGACCCTAAACGCGGATGAGAGATATCAATTTTAACAGGTGCTTGCTCTAATCGAGAAATAACCG
>Ga0115005_10000426_pt1 | contig 32369 bp, 34 predicted proteins | sample ArcOceMetagenome_FD_87163 | JGI IMG/M metagenome (GOLD analysis project Ga0115005, IMG submission 87163) | Marine eukaryotic phytoplankton communities from Arctic Ocean - Arctic Ocean - Greenland ARC118M Metagenome | ecosystem: Environmental > Aquatic > Marine > Oceanic | place: Arctic Ocean...
CTCCGCCTTGACTCGCCGTGCTAGATGATTCCCCCGTACCTCCGTCAACAGTCACCTCATCTGATAATGATGTGGTTGATGTTTGACCGCTTGGGTTAAATATATTTATTGTAGTTCTGTCGGGTTGTTGCACCGTTGTATCACCCGAACCCGTAGCAGTTGTATCACTCGCACCCGTAGTAGATGCAGCCTGTTGGTCGTATAGTGAAGGCGTACTTGTAACGGGCATAGGTCTATAAGCTTGCTGAGACTGAGGTCTTGTTGACTGAGGTCTTGTTGATGGCGTAGGTCTAACATCTTGCTGAGACTCAGGTGCGTTAGGCTGCGGTCTTGAATTTGCGTAATTATAACCGTCTAACATAGCGTATTGATAGTGTATGTTCATTTTTTTAGTGTTTTAAATAATATTACCGATTTGTCTTCTGAAAACATCACTATTTAAATAATTTAATGAGTATAATTACTCCTAATGAAGCGACTAAAATTTGTTTTCCCTTAAAGCCCATAAAGTCACTCTCTAGAAAGCTTTTAGGTTTATTCCCTATAATTTTTTCAGCCTCTTCCTTAGCTGATTCTATTACATCTTCAACCTTATCTTTTAATTCGTCTAGCTCCTTTTTTGCTTTATCCGTATCTTCAACAGCTTCTTTTGTTGTTTGTAAAAGATTCCCCATTGGCACGATGTACCTACCTTCTCTTCCTTCTTGAACCATAACAACTTTTCTTGTTTTTCCGTCTTCCCGAAGCTCAAGCCAAACCGTCCCTTCGATAACAGAGCCTTTTTTAAATATCTTTTTAGTTCCTACTATGTCTTCAATAGGAGTGTCAATAGATAACTCTTTATCGTTATTAAGTCTAAATACAGATATTTCAGTATTTATTGGTCTTAGCTTAGTCCCAAAGCTTGTCGATATACTTTCACTCATTTTCTTTAATTTTTTTACTTACGTAGTTTCCTATAATGCCGCCACCAATAGCTCCTACCGCTGAGGCTAAAATTTTGTTTTGCCCCTTCATCATTGCGTAGACTAATCCTATCGCCGCGCCACCAAAAGCAAAGTTTACAGCCCTTTTACTTCTTGTAGAGTTTAAAGAAATAATGCTTGAGGCTTTTATACTGTCTGTTATGCTTGATAAAGAAGGGTTTTTATCTATCTCTTCATCTTCTATTACCTCGGCATACTCAGCGCCCTCGTATGGGTCTTTTTTTCTAGAATCTTCTCCATCTACCTCTCCTATAATATTTAAAAAAGGTTCGGGAATTAAATAGCCGTCATTTGTTTTTAATGCTAAAACTTGACTGTCGGGCGTAAGAGCTATGTTAGATACCGTACCTCTAACTCTTTGCCCTCTTCTAAAAGCCTTTTTTTTAGCCGTGTTCCCTACTCTTTTCAAGGCTAAACAATCATCTATCAATATACATTCTACTACTCTCATTCTTCTTTAAGTGTGTAATATGTTACAATGCCGCCCGCAATTAAAACTCCGCCTATAATAAAAATAGGTAGGTATTTATTTTTCCTTTCTTTTTTAGTAAAAAGGTCGTTTAACAACTCTTGCCTATACTTCTCTTCTTCAGTTTTGGCTTTTTTGCCCGCTTTAGCCCAACCAAATCCCGCATCGACAACACCCACAACCGCACCGATTATAGCGCCTACAATACCACCCGATTTAGCGCCTCCCGCTATACCTTTACCTATCGCTGCACCCGAATGAACTGTTTCGCTCTTCCAATCCACCTTACCCTTACCGCCAAGACTACTAAAACTTGACTGCTCTTCTTGTATCCCTTGTAGCGCTAAAACTTTACCGATGTTAGAAGGAAATGTTTTACTATTTGTTAAAGCGTATGCCGTTTTTGTAGCTAACTCTATTTTACTATTTGGATTTTCAACATATATATCTGAACGCTCTAGTGCATTCAAAACAATTTTTGGATTTTGCTTAATTAATTTTGCAATCTTTTTTAAAACAAACTTTTTATTTTTATAAGCCTTGTAATCCACTTTTTTTTATTTCGCCGTAACTCTATAAACCACAACTCCACCTATCAACAAGACTCCCGCTATAGCTACAATTGGAAGCCAATTTGTTTTCTTTTCGTTTGCCCCAAATATTTTTGAATACATTAAGGATTTTGATTTCGCTTCTTCAGCTTTCAATTCATTTTTTGAAGCACCCCACATACTTATAGACCCTATCATATCTGCGACAGAACTAACTATACCCGCAGCAGCGCCGCCGCCGCCTCCGCCGCCTCCGCCGCCTCCGCCACCAAGTTGGCTGAGAAGCGCTTGTACGCCACCACCACCATCAGCACCACCATCAGCACCACCATCAGCACCATCCTCAAGATTGGAGTAAGATGAATCTTGTGCAATACCGTTACTTGCGATAGTTACCGCTAAATTTTTTTGAAATATTCTATTTTCATATATACTTTTTACTGCAAGAGAAATTAAATCACCTTTAGTAACGCTATTTGAAACTTTAACATTTGACATTCTTAAAGCCTTAATAATTGCTTTAGGATTGACTTGTATTAATTCCGCCGTCTTATCTAGAATCAAATCTTTTATTAACGCCTTGTCATTTGACATAGCTGCTGACTTAAGATTATGAAGAATGTTTCCTTGATATCTCATTATTTTTTTGTTATTAAAGCAAGTGCAATTATTGCTACAGCACCGATAATCATAAGCTCCGTTTTATCACTTGACTTTTCATTAGCCGTGTGCTTAGGGGTGTCTTGTCTTTTATTAATATCTTCTACCGCTTTAATTAGCTGTTCACCGTCAGCGCTAGAAAAAACAGACTCTTTTTCTTTTTCTTTACTACAGCCGCAATCTTCTTTACTAGGAGGGTTCGCAACTTTATTATATTGATTCACTAACTCTAAATCGGGATGTACTGAAGCGATTCTAAATAAAGCATCTTTACCGTAATTATTGACCAAATCAGCAAGCTGTCTAGCTAATATATCGGGTCTACGTACCGCTTTCTCACCGAAGCTATTTAATACGGTTTTTGCTCCTATAGGATTCTGTTCAGCAAGATATTCGTATATAGTCATTAGGCAAATTTTGATGTTAAAAAAAAAGGGCGGCAACTTTTCGCTGCTGCCCTTTTTAGATTTGTAATATTAGTATTACCTTATCCTACCAAGTTTCTTCTTGATGGGAATTGGAACTGAGATAAGTTCGGCTTACTATAACCTTTTCCAATAGGACGACCACTTAATCCTCTTGATACGTCAAGCTGCTCGCTTGGGTATAATCGAACTGTCAATGTAGCACTAGCCAATATAGTTGTTGTAATTTGCGTGAAAGCGTTCACAGGGAACTTATGTCTCACGATTGTTACACCACCTTGCTGTTGCATTGGGTCAAGAGCGGGAGATACAGGCATAGTAACCTCACGACCATTTGGCTCACGGTAAGCAATTACTAATTGCCTAAACGGTTGCGAAGTGTTCGCTGATTGAAGATACATAAGACCTACCTTGAACGGCTCTGACTTAATTGACTCTAAAAACTCCGTGTACGTTACCGTACCGTTATCCATAGTGATTGTAATTGCAGCGGCGTTGTTAAAGTTAGTAGCACCAAAAAGGTTACTATTAGACCCTAAAAACACAACATTAGCTACGTCATCTGTAGTTGAGTTAGCAATATTTATAATGAATGGCAATGAAGCTTTAGCTTCTGCCCCAACTCCCGCGTTAGCGTAGTCGTATTCTCCGCCACCCATTTCATCCCAACCATCATAGTTAGAATAAGTGTCATTTGCGAAGTTTTGTGCGTCTGAAAAATAATTTTCCATTTTAACAAAATTTTATGCTCTTTCGTTTTTTTTACTAATTGAGCGATTCTTAATTAGGCTATTAGCTTTGCTTCCCTTTTGCTTAGTCTACGGCATCAATTGATGCTACTGCCGTTGCTTTTTTTAGCTGCTCATATAAAAACATACCCGCTGCTACTCCTAGTGCTACGGGAATCATTGCTTTAACCATTCCTTTTACTTGTTCCATTTTAAAAATTTTTTTTGGATTACACAATCCGTTTTTAACCTTAATGAATACAAATATCAAATCTTTTTATCTAAGTATATTTTTTACTTCTTGACAAATTCGCGCTTTTTACACCGTTTACGCCTTATTTTACTTGTAAAATACTTGTCATAATATGTTAAGAATTTGTTTGTTTTGAGGCTGTAAATCATTATTTTTGGCTCACAATTATCAACTATGGCAGACATATATAATATTCAAGGCAAGATTATAGAAAAGGAATATAAATTTCCAAAAGTACTAATAGCAGCGCCTCAGCACGACAGTAAAAAGTACTGTTGGGAAGCTTGGAGCAAAAGAGTAGACTCTCTAACTTACCCAAACTATCAAGTGTATATAGCTGAGAATAGTCACTCTAACGACTTTAGAAACTACATAAAAAAAAATCACCCAACTTATATTTGCGAAAAAGTGGGCGTAAACATTACTTCAATACTAGGTCGAACCACAGAGGCTCACGATGCTTGCCGTAAACACGCATTAAAAAATAATTTTGATTTTATGCTCCATTTAGAGACCGATGTTATACCTCCAATAGATATTATTGAAAGACTTCTTTATTCTAAAAAACAAGTTATTGGGGCGGTTTATGATATTTTTCACGGTAAAATGAGAAAATCTATGATTCAGACACACGAGCCTTTAGACAGAAGCTATAGAGCGTATAGGTCTGTGCCGTTTTTAGAGCGCGAAGAGCCTTTGTTTTTTGACGGGACGGTAAAAAAAGTTTATCATTTGGGTATTGGGTGTGTACTTATAAGTAATTACGTTATGGATAAAATACCGTTTAGGGTTGATTTAAATAATATATATCACGCAGATACTTGGTTTGCTAATGATTGTTTTCAAAACGACATACCTATTTATGCAGACACAAGTATTATGTGTAAGCACTTAAACGGAACTTGGATAGATGTTATGGATGAAATTTTAAAACCTATAATAAAAAATTAAAAATGGACAATAAATTACAAAATCTTCTTTATAGAAAAGAAATGACCTTTAAGTTAATGGGCATTTGGAGTAAGGGTATAAGAATGTACTCTGATTATATTTATGAATGTAAAAAAAGGTTAGACAAATTAGACAAAGAAAGCTCTTCTGACCAATTACTTTTATTGGAAACACAGAAAAGCATACACGAAGCCGATATACCATTAAAGCATTATATAACATCTTTTAAGCAAGCAAGAACTGAGTATGATAACTATATCATTCCCGAAATAGAAAAGAGTACAAGCAAAGAAGAGAAAGAGACTATAGAATTTAAAGATTCTCAGAAAATTGCTGATGAAATGTCAAACATTGAAATATATGGCAGCCATTCAAAACAGCCCGACAACGTAGAGCTTATAAATGTTAACGAGGATATTAAACAGCATATATCGCTACTTGAAAATATGATTAAAGAGATTGTCGATAAACTCCCTAGCACAACCGACTCTTATTTATTGGCAAAATATAAATTGGATTTGTTTCAATATAATCTTAAGTTAATCACTAACACGAAAAGACTTAAAGAGAGAGAGGACTACTATTACAACTCCTTTAAGCCCGTATATGACTCTGATATGATTGAAGCGGCTGAATATCTAGCACCTATGCTAGAACGAGCTAAAGACATAATAAAGCTAGGTGTAGACGTTAAGTTAGGCTTCTTGCTTGAAGAGTATGAGAAAAACAAAGGTGATAAAGAAAAGGTTTGGTTATTTTATACGGCTTTAAAATCTAGACTTAGAAAGATAACTAAAGAAATGAGAAGAAACAAAGGAAAGTTTAAAGGTAAAATGCACCTTTCTAAAGACATAATTTAGTATTTTTTAAAAAAAAATGCGGAATCCAATAGTGTTAGTCGAGCTAAAAGCAAGATTAAAAGATTTTAATGAAAGAATTTCTCTGCTAGAGAAAAAGTTATATGACAAGGATTCTAAATTAGATATGGAGGTCTATGAAAAAATACAGTTTTATAGAAACGAAGTGCATTATACTAAAAAGAAAATAAAATTCGTAAATCAAGGTAAGCGATTTCTAGGTGATGCCTTTCCTTCTTACAATACGGGAGGACTTTAAAAATAAAAGTATGCTAGTAATAACGGGTACAGGAAGGTCGGGAACAAGCGCGATAGCAAAATGGCTAGATGAGTGTGGAGTGCTGCCTTATGAAAGCGAATGGATACCTAGGCTTAATTCGGGTTACGAACCAAAAGATGTATCAAGGCTAAATTCTGCTATATGGCTTGGTAATGATGCTCCGTTACAGCATTTACCGACTATAGAAAAAATGATAAAAGGGTTTGAATACAGCGTTATAAAAGACCATATGTTTTTTTACGGGAAGGTATTAGACACTTGGCTGTCGATAAGACAAGACCTAACTTTCTTAATATGCTTAAGAAAGTTTGCTCACGTTGAGAGCAGCAGAAGAAAAGCTAATCAATTAAATCAAATCAAAACACCTGAAGAGCTTAATTCTTGTTTCGGAGCTTTTTTGAGTATGCTTATATTTAAAGGTATTAAGTATGAAATAGTTTGCTATCCTAATTTTATAGAAGAGCATAAAACAGTATATAATTTCATAAATAAGTTGGACAGTAAAATACTAAAGAATGTTAGTGAGCCTAAGTCTAAAAAGATTTGGGATAGCGTAATGGATATAAACTTATCGTTAACAGATTTTTAAATTTACTACTACAACTCATCATTAAGATAATTATAAGGGTCTTGTATATCGCTTGCTTTGCCTTTAGCTCTATAATTTGAAACAATTCTTTTTATGTTATTCTTTGACAATCCCTTAAGGCTTGAGTTTTTTGCCTTTTGCTCTTCTATTAACCCTTTAATAATTTTTGTTTTCTCGCCTAAGAGTTTATATTTATTTACATCTATTGTGCTTTGAGTATTAAATAAACTATCAATCTCTATATTTATACCCTCTAGTCTTAGTTCTATTTTTTTTCTATTCCAAATATCTTTAAGGGTTTTTTCTAAATACTTTTCTTCTTCCTTTTTTATAGGAATAGAGTCGGCTAATTCATTAAGACCAACACTAAACGGTATACCTTCTTTAATATACTCATCTAATGTTTCTACAATGGCATTAAGATTTCCTTTGGTGTAATTAATTATAATCCTTACTTTATTTAGGGGTCTTACCGTATAATCTAAGTAATTAATAGTTTGAGGTAAAAAATTAATGGGCGTATTTAGTACAATGTGTTTGTTTTGATTGACTATTGTAGGGTTGTTAAATAGGGTTTTAGAGTTCCCCGAAATACCTCTAGAAACTTTCTTAATCGGAGCATTAGCTTGCTCGTCAGAATCGGCATAAACGGACATCTCTCCAAAATAATATGGCTCTACGCCCGACCTAATCTCTTGAACTATTTCCCCGTAGGTAAGGTTGCCAATTAATTCTGTTACTGAAATACCCGTTCCTCCAATAACTACATTATTAGTAAATGGATATGTTGTAGGAGACCCATTTGCAATAAAATTACCAAAATTATTTTCAGAATAAAAACTAGCGGGCTGACTGTTAGCGGGAGCTATTGCGGTAGTTCCTCCCGATACTGAAGCAATTCCTAATCCTAATGGCGAATCATCCGTATGATAAATATTACTGTTGAAGTCATCAAAATAAATACTACCCGTATTAAAAGCTACATTTATTAATGTATCACTAGCCAACTCAAGGGTACGGTAGTTTATTGCTCTAACGTCTCTTACGGCGCTTAAATAACTTACTTTAGAGATTATACAGTCTGACTCGGTAGCATAATATACGTCTCCCAAAACCGTTAACTCATCATTATCATAATACTTCCAATTTTGCTCTTGGGTGTCTAGATTAACAGTACCAATAAAGTTTCTGTCTGTTATAGATAAATCAGACAATACAACGAAAAATGTATTTGTATCGCTAATCCTAACATAACTATAAACTTGGTCGTCAGCGGTAGGCAATATACCTAGCTGACTTAATATAGCATCAGAAAAAGATATTTCTGTACTTGTGCTTTGCACTATAGTTGAAGTTCCCGTATTCCATCCTCCTAATTTATATATTGCTTTTTTCAAAGGATTACTTCCTTCGTTACCTACAAAAACCCAATAACCCTCAGCGATGCCGCTTTCATTAATAACTATTCTACCGTAGCCTATAGCACCAACTCCTAAATCAAGAGTGGGAGGGCTTGCCCAAGTATCTAATAAAAAACCGTTTACAGAACGAACCTCAATATCATTATCAACTCCCGAACCAATTCCGCCCGTACTCCATAAAATGTTATTTGCCTCATCATAGGTATACCCCGCTGAAGTTGTAGACATTGTTGCAGAACTATTAACCGTAGGAGTTCCGTTTAACACGTTTAAAGTGCTTCTAATTACAACTTGCGTAGTGTAATTTATTGCTAGAAAGGAGTAATTAACACCTATAGCACCTAAATTTAATAGGTATCCCCTATTACCCGTGGGCGGCTGTCCACCTCCAAAGCTATATAAGGCATCGTAATCAATTTGCGCCAATTGAACACTACTACCTACTTTCCAAAACGTAAGAACGCCACCTCCTAGGCTGTATAGATATGTGACTCCATTGAGCTGTACAGATATTTGGGCTTTGAAAACATTCTCAGGGGCTACCCCCCCCACTTGACTTAGGGTAGAGGCAAGCAAATTACCTACTACAATAGTGCTAGGCGGATTCCAATAAAGCCAAGTATTTATAGGTATTTTATGAATTATGGTATTAGCGCCGTCTATGTAGTAGTAGAAATTATCTCCCGTTACTAATAAAAGCTCGCTTATTATGTCATCAATAGTATCAACTGCTGATGTTGTTGCGCTTTGAGATGTGCCGTCAGACTCAACCCAATTTATAGTATAAGTCTGTAGTGTAGTTGTCTCTGTCGTAGGGAGTGTGACTTGAGAATAAACTGTCTCAAATAAATCTCCATACTCTAAGTCTTGAGCGGAATTTGTTCCCGAAGGAAGACCGAATAAATTAATTGTAGCATTAGAATTTGTCCTATTAATTAGCTCTAATACTAACCTATCTTTTTTTAGATTTGGTAAATTTTCACTTGGCGTAGGCATCCCAAACTCTTCCACCTCAGCTAACTGCATAATAGCCTTTCGCTCAAGACTGTTTTTAGCGGTTTTTCCTATAAAAGTGTCTATTACTTTCCTATAACTCATATCAAACAAAGATACGATAATATTATTATTTTTTTAGTTGCCGTAATAATTTTCGGTATACTCTCTAATCATTTTCACAGCTAACTCTTTATGGTCTTTATATATTTTTTCACCCGTAAGTATGTCTCTTTTATTTAGCAACGGCTTAACGGTCTTTGAATAGTTATCTTGTAGGTATTGGTATATCGCATATTGAAACTGCTTTTTTGTAAATTGACCTTGAATCTTACCATCATCTTTATTTAGATAAGCATAAAACCTTTTGTTTCCATTAGAATACTCAATGTTAACCATTTTTTCTAATATCCTCAAATGCTCTGTATTGCCTCCAAATTTACTTTTATGTCTTTCTACAGTATCATCGCATTGGTGATAACGCAACCAATTACAATTAGCCCAAAGCTTAGGATGTGCGGCTTTACCTATAGATTGGAAATGCGTAATAACATCTACAGAAACGTGTCTTTGCGTTATTATACTACCCACCAAGTCATTAGGCAAGCTGTCCGACACAAACTTATTTATATCTTCAATTAATAATAGTCCATTTTTATAATTCTCTAGTATATGGTGAAGCGCTTGAGCAATTTCCACTAGATTCATCTTACCGCCACCCTCTTTCAATACAGAAACTCGTCTTGCCTCTATTCTATTAGATAACGTAAACTTTGAAATATCCCCTAAAGAAATAGCCTTTATATGTGAAAACTTTTTGTTTTGGTCTTGCTGAACGTCCATAAACTCATTATTTACGTCAAGCAGCAATACCTTTCTAGGTTTTGCCCCCGTTTGAGGATTTCCTTTTAAATACTCTTGAATAAGCTCTAAAGTGGCGTACGTTTTACCTACTCCCTTTCTGCCTACCGCTATCCCTAATAATGCTTCTCTTTTACTCATAATTAATTAATGTATCGCCACAATGTTAGTTGAGTCCTCCGTAGATTCGGCTTCAATATCCACCACATCATCAATATCCATACTTATAGTCGTCTCTTCATTAACCCTACTAGGAGGCTTTACAATAGAGTCGGGAGATACAGTAGCAGTTCTTTGACTTTGCCTAGTTTGCTGTCTTATCGCCGCTATTTTATCTTTTTGTAGCTGCTCAAAGGTATTCATAATTCCACTAGCCGTCTTCTTTAGGTTTATAATTTGTACCGATTTCCAAGCGATATCCTTGCCAAATGCTACCATTAAGTACTGCTCGTCAGTCATTCCCCAACCTTTTTTGGAGAAGACTCTCTCCATTGCGGGTCTTACCTTTTCACCAAATTCGGGGTCGTAAGATATGGCTTCCTCGGCTTGTTCATTGAAGTTTTGAAAAAACTCTACGGGATTAGTTGTAGTGCCGTGTTCATCAAGAGGAATTTCCATTGTAGGGTCAATCTCTTGCTTTATTATTTTTTCTTGTAGTTTATCTTCGGGATACTTAACAAAGCTTTTGCCTAGCTCGTGCAACATCTCATACCCGTCTAAAACAGTTTGAACTAATTGCTTAGATGCTAATTGCTTATCTTTATTGTTAAGCTCTTCCATTTGAGGATTGTGTACGTTTTCAAACGCATCCTCTTCTTTAGATTCTTCGGCAGACTCTTCATATTCATACTGCTGCTCTTCTTCAATCTGCTCTAATTGTTCTTTTGGACTAGACTGAGACTCAAAGATAGGCTCTTTAATCTCCCCTACATCAGTCTGACTGCTTGTTGCGTAGCTTCGCTGCATAATAGGGTCAGATAGCGGGCTAAAAGAAGACGGGATACCCGTATCTTGAGCAGACTCTATGCCTTGATTCGCTTCGTTAATTATTTCATCACCTTCGTTCATATTTTCATTTTTTACAACTGTTTCTGCTTCCTCTTCCTTTATATTATTTTTAGAGCTAGTTAAGTCGCTCCATATTTCATCTAACCTTTCTAGATTTGTAACTGTTTCATTTTCATAAATATTATCGCCCGATGAAGACAAATGACTATTGATGTTTTTTAACAACAGCTTTTCTTTCTTTGTGGGTCTGCCATTTTTTTTAAATACTATCCCCATAATCAACTATGTTTTATCCATAAAACGGATTTTCTTTCCTCTACTCTTTTATCTACATCTCTGTAAATATCCATAAACTTTCTATCAATCCGTATATCATAATTTAAGTTTGAAACTCTTTTTACAGCATTACTAACAAGCGAATGATTGTTACTGCCAAATATTGCCGCAATGTCTTGGTGCTTTAAATCTAGGTGATGCTTTAGTAAAACAAAGCACATTGACCTTGCATCTATAGTAATACCTCTTATGTTTTTTCGATTTAAGTCTTCGGGGTTTATCTTGAAACTTTTAGATGTTTCTTTTATGATGAATTTTATCAAGCTACTATGGGCTTCAATAAAACCTTCTTTCGTGTTAAGTTCGTCAAGAGCCGCAACCACCTTTTTAACACCAACCTTCTTAATGGTCTTTGCTAGTCTTTTAATTATTACTATAACCTCATCATCAATACTTTTCATAGCTGCCATTTACGCATTACAAACTTACGTTAAGTTTGTCAAAGTTTGACGTAAAAAAAATTAATCTGTTTTAGGTAAAGATAAATACCAATCTACCACATCTTTAGCCTCTTCAAATCCCGTACAAAAGCCCGCGCAATAGCCGTTTATCTCTAGCCTCATCAACATCTTCCATTGCTTTCTTAAATGTTCGCTATCACGAAGCATCCCCGTAATTCTAAAAGGACTTTTGCCTGTAGCTTTCATTTCTATACATAAACCGTAAAAACCCCCTCTAGGTTCATAAATAGTTAAATCGGGTATTCCGTTTTCTGAGTGCAACAGCTTTACTTTGTTAGCCAAGCCTTGACCTACCCTAATGCCCGAATGGTCTGAGCTAAATATTATACCTAAATATTGAAGCCTTATGTATGTACATAAGGCAATCTGCTCTTTTTCTTCGCTCATTAAATAAATAAATTACTGTTTGGAGAAAACTTTTTATAGTGACAGAACAAATGTGTTCCAAGTTTTTTGCCTACCGTATGGTCTGAAGGATAATGTATTCTAGCCAAAATCCTAGATATTCCCACGTTATCACCAATTGAAAGTATTTCTTTCTTTAAGTGTGGGTATTTGTCGGCAAGGTAAAGACTAATAAATCTAGATTGAGTCGAATGACCCGAAGGATAGGATGGAGTTTGCGCAGATTTTAACCAAACATAGTTAACCTTTCCTATCTCGCTAGGTCTTGGTCGCCTAAAGTAATGCTTTAGCTCCACGATGAAAGGAGCTATATTTTTTAATAAGGACTTAAGTTTTTTATCGAATTTTAAGTCTTCATAAACACCTATCTCTTGTAATTCTGAATTAAAGTAATCTAATGTTCTGTCGGCATCATATATTAATTCTAAACTACTATTCGTTGGTAAACTATTTAAAAACATAACTTCATTAAGCGAAGTGGCTTTATTTGGATAAGGTATGTTTTTATATTCATTTATTGGAAAACTAATAAGCACGCCTTTATCGTTGTTTAGCTTTTTTTTATGACTGCTAGAAATTAGATGCTTTGTTTTCATTCAACTTACCATAATAGTTTGTCAGCATACCAACCATTTGAACCCCTCTTAGTTCTGTTTGACTGATGTCTTTTTTTATAGGCTTTTCTTCTTTTGCTTGCGAACTCCTTACCTTTTGTCCGTATAAACGTAGGGTAATCTCCGTAACCTATAGCCCCTACAGAAGCTACCTTTTCCCCGTTCTTAAATACATCTATTTTTTTACCCTTAACCTTACTAGATTTGACGGTTACTCCGTGCTTTTTAGCTTGCGCTCTTGTATAGGCTGTTATAGCATAAGCCATCTCGCTTATTTTTTAATCTTTTGATATATTGAAAATGCACCAAACAGCATTAAAGAACCTAAAATAACTTTTGCAATAAGGCTTTTTGATATTTTCATACCGTAATTATAGCTCTTATAATCGCCGTATGGCAGTACTTCCCACTTGTAAAAATCCCCCTCGTTTTCGACAAGCTTCATTATCATAAAGTTACTCCTATCTTTTGTTGCCACTAAAGCATCACTCAAAGATGAGTACATTTTACTACTCAGCTCATTATAATTATTTGGATTTATCCAAGCTACTTTTAGCGTGCCTATTTTATACATCGGGGTCTTCAGAGCTATGATGATTTATAATTAATCCATCATTAACCGCATAGGAATATCTAGCGATTACAGATTGCTTACCGTTCTCGTCATCAAAAGTAAATTCATACAATCCGCTTGCAATTTGACAGCCGCCTCTCGTACAATTCTGAGTAAAGTTTTTCAAAATCCTACAACTCATATTTTTTTTGTCTAAAAAATCTACGAAATAAGAATAAATCTCTTTTTTACCCCTTAGCAGAGTAGCAAACGTGGCTAACAAAATAGCTTCATCAGAATAAAACTTAGTCATTTGAATAGGGGTGGCAGTACCGATACTGCGCACCCAATTCTGTATTACTATTGGCGGTGTTAGATTTGTCATAACTTATTATTTACAGAAATTTACCTTTATCAGTTCGGTCAGCTCTTCTCTCCGTGTACCTATTGCCCGTAGTAGGATAAATGGTTTTACCACCTCTACTTGTAGCATTTCTTCTTTTCACGGTTACTACTTCCAATTTACCCGTCTTAGGGTTTTTCTTCTTGTATTTTATCATAGAAAACTTCTTCGCTCTCCTTTCTCCCGCGGGCTTTGCCTTAATTCTTGCATCTGCCGCTCTATTAGACGTACCGTACTGTGTAGTCTTTTTCTTCTTAGCCTTCGCAACACTTTTTTTCTTTTTTGCGACTGCTGAAGCTATTGATTTTTGTAATGTTGGGCTATTCAACGCTACGCTTTTACCTCTTACGCTCTTAGTAACTCTAAGACCTAGACTTTTAGCTTTTGCTTTTTGAATAGACGTTGAGGGTCTTGCCGCTCTTTTTTTATTTGCTACTTTTTTAACTACCTTTTTCTTTACCGCCATTTTATTATATTTAAAATTAATCTTCCGTGATATTTTTTATTATTATTCCATTTATTACACTAAACGCAGCTACAATTAAACCAAGCTTAACAAAGGTTTTAGTAGGTGGTAAAAACCCCTCTTTTGCTTCGGGGTCTGCTTCTTTTCTACCTAAGTTATAGTGCATAATTGCTTCTGCCATAAACAAAGAGAATGTAACCGCAAAAGTAGTTGTCGCTATGTTTTTCTTATTTAGCGCCATCTAATTTATTTTCCAAATCTTTTTTCTGAAGCTGCCTCACCTTGTGCATTTCTCTTATATTCCACAATGTAGCTAATGCAACCAATACATAAGCCCCTATAAATATAGGGTATAAATTCTTTTTTTCAATCATAATAATTATTTTTTACCAATCTAAAATTCCTCCAAGAATACCTTGAAACATACCGCCTTTTTCTTTTATTTCTATATCATCGTCAATCATCGAATCACCATCACCTAAGTCGTCAAGACCTCCATCATCAATGTCGTCAGCACCACCGCCCATATCGTCCATTCCTCCAATCCCGCCACCGTCTTCTTTGATAGGGATGTCAGATTCTAAATGGTCAATAATTTTATCGCCAATAAGAGTAGATAAATTTTGAATTTTAAGCATCGTAGCTTCACTTGCGTTTTTAGCTTTTGCCATTCTCAATTTTCTCTCAAAAGTAATTACCATTTTACGGACATCCGTAGGTAGGTCATCTTTAGTTAAATCCTCTTCGCTCATAATCTTTTCGTGCGGAAAAGAAATCTCAGATTCTCCTTTGTTATCGCTAGTAGAGTCTGTGCCTACTTCTGCGTTAACTTCCTTTAAAATATCTTCAAACTGTTGGTTGTCGCCTGTTTCCATAATTGTTATTTTATAAAATATATATTAATAGTTCAAAAAGTTTAAGTCTCCGTCAAACCATTTTTTAAAGTTATGGTTCATTTACCAATTTAAAAATGATAGTTCTCCTTCAAAATAACTTCCTTTAATATTACCTCCTTCTTCGTAGGTAGAACCGCTATCCTCGTATTTTTTTAATTCATTTTTTAACCTTTGAATTTCTCCGTGTAATTCTTCTGCTCTTTGAGTGCTATGAAAACCACCTTCTTCTAAAATACTTTCATTTTTTTGAAGTTGCGTTTTCAAGTGCCAATAATCTTCACTTTTTACATTTCCACCCTCTGCGTAAGATTTTTTTGTTTTCCAATTATATGCAATAGGCAAGCCACTACGACCTTGATTAATCACTCTACCATCTTTCATTATAACGAACTCTCCGCCTCCACCCGAAAGGTCTGCGTATTTATCATTGTTTCCTAAATCTAAATATAAATTAAAATGACCCTCGCCTACTGAATCTTTGTCAACAGAAAACCCTTTACCTAATGAATCTGACGTTTCTTTCGCAATACTTTCTTGTTTAGATAAAGTTAAATCAGACACAACCTCTCCCTTTATATTAGAGAATACAAATTTTTTCTTGCCTTTGGTCTCTCCACCCTCTGCGTAGGAAGAACCGCTTGAAATTTCTTCAATTTCTCGTTGTAACCCAACCAAGTTTTGCCACATAGGGTCAGTAACATTTATCTTAAACCGAGCATCTGATATATATTCTAATTTTTCATTGACAGTTTCAGCATCATATCTTGCCATTTTTAAGAACCCCCAAACCTCTGTGTCTACGTTAATAGGTCGCATAAATTCAGCTATCAATTCGTTTATTTCATCAATCTGTTCTTCGCTTATCTCTCCACCCTCTGCGTAGAAAGAACTCTGTAATTCTTTGTGAATCATTAAAATTTCATCATCGGTAACACCTTTTGTGTTATATCCCTCCTTTTCTATTGCGCCTCTAATTTCGTTTACCGTTTCTTTTCGGATAACCTCTTTAACGCCTTTGTTTTGAAGTAACATTTTTCTTGCAATCTCTCCACCCTCTGCGTAGGAAGAAGCAGAATGTCTTCTTGCTTTACCAACGTATTCAGTAACTTCTTCAAAATGGTCGCCACTTTCGTCTTTTATTAAAGAGTTATCCCAAAGGTTTTTTAAGGCATAAAAAGATGCTTTTTCATCATTATCTGTAATGGCATCTTCTGCTTCGTAATAGTGGTCGCCATTTTTATCTTTTATTAAATCTCTATCAATAAGGTTTTTCAAAATATTGACACCTCCCGAATAAATCTCTCCACCCTCTGCGTACATACGGAAATTATGTTTTTCTATATCTTCAATAAGTGTTTCTCTTCTACTTCCATTTGTTAGTTCAATTATAACACCCCTACCTCCCGATGTAATTTCCTCTACTATTCCTGTTTGTCCTTTACCTATACTGAAAGCACCAACTCCATCACGAACTGCTCTTACTTTATCTCCTACTTCTATCATTCCACCCTTTTCAAGCGCATAAACACTACCTTTCTTTACGTATATGTTATACAGCCCTCCTTCGCTTTTAGAGCGGTGAGCTATTGGACTACCATCTGCTATAGACTCCAACATATCTTTTGCTTGTCTTGCGCTTCTAGCGAAGTCATACAACTGAAATTCAGAACTTGGTTTTCTTGTCACAAACCATTTATTTCCTTTTGTCATAATTTTATTTTTAATAATTTAAGAAGCTCAACATTCCGCTAAAATAATTTGAATATATCATTCCGCCTTTTGCATAGCTAGAACCATCTTCTTTCTGCTTTTTTCTAAACTTTTCGTAAGTCTTTATTTGATTATCTAAAGAAAGATATAAAACATCTGCACTTGCTCTATCGAATTTTGGATTTTTGTCGTCCTCATCACTATTCAAATCATTTTCTTCTGACATAAAATAAACTCTGCCATTCAATATGTTTATTTTAACAAGTGGCATTTCTCCACCGACCATATTGTCCGTTTCTACTCTTGCCAAAATTTCCCCATCTTTAAGTGGAATGTGTGAATAATAATTCTCATCATAATTAGATAGTCTATATAAGTAATAAGAACCAACCGTTCGGTTATTTATTTTATGAGAAAAAGAACCAAAAGAGTTTTGATTTGTGTGTTTTGATTTTCTACTTTCCCATTCTTTTCGCGATTGTGTATTATCACTTAAATCGGTAAACATTACCTCCCCACCTTTTGCGTAGGAATCAGTAATATTAATGTTTGAAATTGCACTATCTCCTTTCGCAAAACGCCAAACTCCATCGCCTCTCTCGTAGGCGTAATATCTTACCGTGCTTGGGCTGTCTGCGTTTTCAAATGTAATCTTATCTACCGTTCCTTTTCTTACTTTGTTTCTACTTCTAACTTTAAGGGTAACTTTATTGTCCTTACTAAAAGAGCTTCCAAATTCAATACTAATAGTATCTCCTTTTTTAAGGGTATCTACTTTTGTGTTTATCTCTCCACCCTCTGCGTACCAAGTCCTATCAAATTTAGTTGCTATTATCTTAATGTTATCCTCTGAAATATCAAGATTTCCCGACTTTTTAAGATTAAATAATTCTTGTGCTACAAATAAAGGCGCACCTTTACCTTTTAATTTTCCCGTAGAAGCTTCTCTTATTTTATTCGCAACTTGAATTGCAATAGTTTTTAGATGACTTTCACTTAAATCTAAATGACCGCTTTCTTTAAGGCTTACAAGTTCGTGGACAATTTTTAACTCCAAAGGCATTTTTACACCTCCACCCTCTGCGTAGGTTGGTTTTTCGTTTTTAATTTCTGCTATTATTGTGTTACCCGAATTTGTAACTTCATATAAATATGTTTTATCATCTTTAAAATTGTAACTAATTTCGTAATTTTTACCGTTTAATTTATATAATGTATTAGTAGATAAGTCTTTACTTCTTGGTAATTTTAGAAATACCCGAACATTCCTATTAGTCATACTCTTTATCTCTCCACCCTCTGCGTAGGTAGAAATAATTTTAGTGTGAGATATGTTGTTTCGTTTAATCTTTCCGTCTTCCGAAGCTAAAGAGTATGTGTTTCCTTTATCGGCAAACTCATTGACTTTTTTAATAATCAAAAACGGCTCGTCTTTAAACATTTTAACCTTATCTCCAACCTTTATCTCTCCACCCTGTGCGTAAGTTGAACTTCTTTTGGAAAGTTTTTTATAAAAATCATTAGTATCGGGAGCAATATTATATCCCTTATCTACCATCCACGACTTGACTTTTTCAGCATCACAAATATCTTTTTTACCATATTTGGATTTAATAGAAATATGTCCAAAAATTAAGTCGTGATTATTGCGAATTGCGTAATCTTCTATATGGTCTATAACTTTTTTGCCTAACCCTTTTTCACGATTGTTGGTGTCAATACATAAGTGTTGAATGAATAAAGGGTTGTTGGAATCTATGCCATAAATATCAGAATGTTCTTTCTTTGTTTTAGAAAAAATAAGATTTCCGTCTTTAATTAACCTCTCTATCTCTCCACCCTCTGCGTATTTACCTTTTCCGTTCTTTTTATCAATTTTTTTAGGAAGAGTAAATTCCCATTCAGAAATTTCTTCATTATACTTTAAGGCACTTTTATCTTCAAATAAGATATAGTCAGATTTATTGATTGTCGTTTCTACTCCCTTACCCATCATAACATACCAAGACAATTTCTTGTATTTATTGTTGTCGTCAAGATACTTCTTAGCCCAACCGAAAGACAGCTCTCCACCCTCTGCGTAGGTTTGACCGCCTTTAGCGAAATAACCATCTTCGTTTGCGTGTTCTCTACCTATTTCTATAATTCTATTGGCTTTTTCCTCCGACATTCCGTAGTGTTCTGCAAATTTCTCTACTGATAGAAAGTTATTCAAGTAATCAAGATACATTTCTTTTACTTCATCTTTCGTTCCATAGACCACAATATCCCCACCCCTAGCCATTATAGCTTTTACCTTATTACTATCAAACGCTTTAACTGTTTCGCCGTCAAATCTTACGTAGGTTTTCTTTCCAACAACCTTCTCTATGCTTCCCGTTCCAAATAAAGAACCATCGTCATCGTATACGTGAACTAACTCTAAACCTCCACCTTTAGCGAAAGCAAGGCTTTGATTTGTAGTAGTTAATTTTTCAATATTTTTGACCATATCTCTTGTCACTTTAAATCTCCACTCCCAACTTTGGTTTTTGCCTTCTATTGTAATTGTCTTATTATCTTTTAGGTCTTTATATTGTTTTTCTGAAATAAACCAAACTCTATTGAATTTATTGTATAAACCTTTGGTGCTAAATGTATCTGAATATATAATACCTTTATATACCTCATTAGGCACATCAAGGTTTGCATTTAATGTTAAGCGAAAATTCTCGCTTTCTTTTTTTACACCACCACCTTTAGCGTATTTACCCATAAAAGCTTTTTTTGTATTGGCTTTGAACTTAGACCACGCTTCATCAAAATCCTCATCTTTATTGCCCGCGTATTCATAAGACCGCTTTCCGTCAGACTTGCTCATATCTTTAGGCTTATTTCTAAGGTGTCCGTTGTTTTGTTTCATAGCCAATAATTTATTTTATAAAAAGCTCGCGTATGACCACGAATCATCTATACTAGAGGCAAAACCTCCATCTTCTTTTTTATTTGTATTAGTAGCGGTAGTCTTTTTATCGCTACCCTTTTCTACCTTATCCTCAAATTTAGTCAAAATGGCTAGAATTTGCTTACGTTGAGTCTGTGGAATTTGTTTGTTCATTAACGCGCCCAACTTATCAAAAAGCACATTAAACGCTTTTTCAACCTCGGCTAATTCAGCGACTATTGTGTTTGGGTTTTTTTGTATTTTCGTTTTTGGAACTTCCGCTACAGCTTTTTTAGCAATAGAAGCGAAGCCATCAGAAATTCTTGATGCAACCGATATGGTTTTACTTCTTGCAATTCCTTGTTTGGTAGCTTCTTTATGTTCTTTAGTTTCTTTATATCTAGCCTCAACAGCTTTTTTAGCTCGCTCGCATTCTTGCTTTGACTTTAAATCCGCAAACTTATATGTTTTGCCGTCAATAACTAGCTCAAACTTTTCAGTAGGAGATGTGGCTGTTCTAGGTTTTCGAGTTTTTTTCGGTTTAGGCTCAATTACTTTCTCAACCTTTTTCTCTACTTTTTTAGCTACTTTTTCCGCATCTTTAATACCCGCATCTAAATTGTCATCTCCTTCTGCCGCTCTTCTTTCTAATTCGTCTTCTAGCTTCTTTAGTTTGGATTCTGCGAATTTCTTAATTCCACCGCTCGCTCGCTCTATAGCTAATTTTGCGGCATTTATTTTTGTGTCTAATTCTGACTCGGATAATTCTTTTAAATTTTTTGCCATTTTATTAATTGTTTAAATAGATACGTGTTCTACAAAAATATACATTATTTCCTTTATTTTCTTAACTTTATCAGCGGGCATATCATCATACCCCTCTAAATTTTCAACTGTTGTGCTTATATAATCAGATACAATTGGACTAGAAGAGACATCAAAGCTAGGCTCGTCTTCAGCTATAATCATTGCGCTTTGAATATTATATTGCTTATCCATTAGCTCGCCTTTAATCAGAGAAAAAATTTGTTTTTCTTTTTTGCTAAAGCCTTTAAACGCTTCGCTTCTTTTGAAATCAGCTAAAGGGCTTTCGCTTAAAGACCCTCCCGAAGACATTATAAGTGTGCTTTCCATACAACTGTCAAACTGCATTCTTTTAGCTTTGTTTATATCTTTAAATGATAAGCCATCTTCACTCATCTCTTTTATTTTATTTTTAATGCTACTTACCTCAAATTCTAGCTTCCCTTTTGTTTGAGTAATGCCGTTAATCGCGCTTTGTTTTTCCGCAAGCTCTAAAACTAACTGACAATAAGATTCATATTTATCTGTATTCTTCATAATCCTAAAATTTTACGTGTGTCTTCTAGTTTTTTTATTGCTTTAGAATTTCCTATTTCCTCATAAAGCTCTTCTAGTGAGTCAATTATAAAGTCTAATTCTAATAAAAACTCCTTTAAGATATTATTGCTTATGCCCTCTTCCTTAGCCTCTTCGTAATACTCATAGATAGTTTCTAGATAAGCTTCAAATTCGACTATCAAGGATTCTCCTTCGGCAACTATTTCTTCGTCTTCTTCTATGCTTTCCTCTATCTCTTCATCAAAAGAGGTCATTACGTTATAAGTATTTGTATCTAAGTTTCTTAATAGTGTTTGCTGTTCAAAACTATCAAAAATACCAACTATAGAAGGCAAAGGCTTAGATTCTGCGGGTATCATTCCTACGATATTAGAGCCTAGCATTATAAATGCCATATTGTCTGATAGCTTTATCTCTAGGTCTGTCTGACTATAGTATTTTTTAAAATAATTAAAGCTTAATTTATTAATTAAAAAATAATCCCCTTCTTTACTTGCGATTGAATATTTGTTATTTGAGCTTCCTATAATCCTACAATCAATAGACTTGTCTAGCTTTCCCGACATAGTTTGAAATTTCTTTCCTATAGCCGCATCTTTTTTGAATTTCTTAATATCTATCTTTGAAATATTAGGGTCGTTTATGTGACCTCCCGTTTCCGCAAATTGATTGTTTTTTGTTAAGCCTTTTGGCACTACGAAAGTGACTCTATTTGTTACAATAGTATTGCCGCCATTTACATAATAGCTCTCTTTACTTTTATAAATATAGTCTGAATACCTAATGCCATAAGTGCAATAGTCTAATGTGCTTGTATCATCATCATATAAAGGCTCTTCTAATACTAGCTGTGCCTTCCAACTCATTTCGATTTTATTAAACACCTCATAAAAGCTAACTCCGAATAAGCCTTCACTATACTCTGTATTTACTTCCTCGTAGTTATCCGACTCCATAAAACTACTAGACAAGTCTTCTTTAGACATTTCTTCTCTCTCTCCATAAGCGCTGCCTACTGTTAGCATTAAGCTTAAAGCATTAACCTCTTCTTTATTGTTACCAATTAAATATATTGCAGAGCTTTTATCTGTTAGGTATCTCTCCCATAATTTATTTAAGTCCTCCAACTCGTCCTCTTTAGGAATAGAAATTATAATTTTAGCTGAAGAATTTGGTAGTTCAAGCTTATAATTCAACAGATAATTTTGTGAATCTAAATACTGATGTAACTTGTAGTCAGAGCCGCCGTAAGATATTAATGCCGCTAACTCCTTTAAAGCCGTTATACCACCTCCCGACACAGATTGTGATTTATACAGTTTAATCCCGTTAATCAGCTCTTTTACTTCAGATTCGGGCAAATCTATTTCTTCACCCGACTCTTCTATTGGCTCTTCTATTGGTTCTTCTATTGGTTCTTCTTTTACTACTTGCTCAGTAAAAGAGCCTTTAGCTTTGGCTCTTTTTTCTCGTGCTATTTCTCTTAATGTCTTCGTGACTTTAGGCGCTTCTTCTATAATTATATCTTCATCTACATTTATTCCTCCAATCAATTTAACGCCCGCTTTTTTAGCATCATCAATAAATTTAGGGGATTTCAGATACGCATTAACATCTCTTTCAAGATTAGAGTACACTTCAGCTAAATTAAGAGGCGCGTTTTCTGAAGATAAAAACTCCTTTAAAGAATTAAGCTCTTCTATACTAATGGATAGCTCTGAAGATATTTTCTTTACCTCTCTGTCAGTAATTCCATAAGCTTCTAATATTTCCATATTACTTTATGTTTTTTCTTAATTTAATTAGTGGTAGCGAAGCGCTCATTGTATCAACCAAGTCGTCAAGCGTGCCTCCAAACGTCTCTACTCTCTTCTCTAATGCAGTTACCCATTTTGCTCTTAGGTCAGCCCTAAATTTTGGTCGGTCATCTATAGCGGCTTTAGCTAGAAAATATTCCTGTCCCTCTTTATCAATTACACTTTGAATATCCTCTATACCATTAACGTCTTCATTATTTAATATATAAGAATGATAATCTTTTATAGCGTTTATATCCTTTACATTAGTCTCAAAATTACGCATTAACGATTCTTCATAAGCCTCAACATCTGTAGTTCCCGTAACATCAGTATACGCTATGTATAACGAATGACCTACGGGGGCGTTTTCCCTATTTCTTAAAGTCTCTTGCCCCTCTGTATTTGCCGCTCTCCAAGTTTTCTCCAAAGTAGCGGCAGTCTTTAGGTTTTTCCTAATTTTTTGAGCGGCTAACGCTAATTCAGTAAAAGGAGTATCTATAGACAAGTTTATATTTTCCCAATTAGGGAACGGATTAATACTAGGGTTTTGAGATAACTCCTTCTGATAATATTCCTCAACTTGCTTATCGGTTGGCTGATACTTGGTTTGTTGTATATCTTTTAATGTCTTAAACCATTCGGGAAAAGATTTTTTATAACCCTTGTCTTTAGCTTCTTCCCAATCTGCCTTTTTTTGAGAAGATAATTCTTTCGTGATTATCGACCTAAACCCACCTTTACCGTTCTTTTTAGACTCCTTACGCGCTTCTCCAAACAACTTGTATAGCTTGGATACATTTTCAATCGCAGAGGCATACTTTACCGAAATACCCGTTCCATCAAAAGCCCAATCAGATTTCAGAAGCTCTAACCTTGACATAATTTTTTGCTTTCTATCTACCTTTTGTTTTAATATTTTAATTTCGTCTTGAAACTGAATTGCCGTTAATTTATCGGGGTCACTTTCCAACTGAATTAACATTTCTTTTGTATCAACAACAAATTGAGTTGTACCCATTTCATACACACCTAGCTCCAACATTCGTTTAATCATAGTTACCTTACGATTAATTTTAGAATAAATAAAAGAGTCAATGGTATTCATCGCAAGAACATAAACCACCCTAACGACATCATAAGGGTTTTTCTGCCTCCAAATCCTACCCTCTAACTGCATAGCGACTTCGGGAGAAAATTCTGCCTCACAAATATACATTGTGTGAGAGTTACCTTGAAGGTCAATACCTTCCTTAATTGCCTTAGAGCCTAACAAAACTTTTATAGTCCCATCATTAAACTCATCTTTAATTGATTTCCTTCCCTTTTGCGAAAGGTAAGATTTGCGCTCTTCAATCTGTTCAGATGTTAATTTATTTGATTTTAATGATTTAGGAAGATTTTTAAATTGGTCGTCAATTTTCGTGTCGCCACTTATTTTCGCTATTTCTATGTAATTACCTAAACTGTCTTTTTCTGAACTTATTTCATCTACGTTTTCAGCTATATACTCTGACAATAAATCAAAAGCATTATAAGAATTACCTCCGTATTGAAAATTATGTTTATGGAAATAAACAACTTGCCCGCCTATCTTTTCAAGCAATCCTTTTTTAATCTGCTCTTGTTGATATTTAATTGCTTGTCTAATACATTTTACAACAAACATTAATTTAGGACTGCTTTCTACGAAAACTTTAGATGGGTTTGGTTCTAGCGGCTTAAGAAATTTAGATGTGTATGAGGCATCTCCTAAATTAATCATATACGGACTAAGAACTAAGCTAGTTTGAGCTTGCTGACAAGATATAGCCTTGCCCGCAAGCTTTTGAACCGCCGACATTTGACTTACATCAGCAGAAACATCAGACAAATCATCTTCGTCAACTTCGGGTTGAATATTAAATACAGCTTTGTTTATATTGTCAATTGTTTTCTTGATTAGCGGGTGCATTTTGTATTGCGGGCTTCTGTTGTACATATCGTCTAATATATTTATAACTAAATCCGCATTATCCGTATCCCTCTTAGCCTCAGAAATTTTTTCGTCCATTAGCTTTTTCAAGTCTTCATCTAATACAGCTTCCTCTTCAGCAGTTAACCCTTTTTTATTTCTTCTTTGTTCATTAATCGGAAATATTTCTGATACCTTTTGTTGATTATCGTCATCTGACAAGTAATCTTTTATTATTGATTGAAACTTTTCTTGGTCTTCAGACAAGCTTACCCTACTGTTACAAAATTCTAGCTCACGAAATTGGTCTCCCATTTGTTGGGATGCCGTTGAAGATTTACCGTCACTTAATTTTTTAACTTTATTTGCGGGTATTATTGCTTTTTTAGGTCTGTTTGCTTCAATTTTTTCATCAGTTATTTTTACGTTAGCGACATTTGTAATTAAATTAGAGAGCGCTTTGTCATTATAATATCCGTTTATATCAATAAACAAACCATAGCCGCCATCGTGCTTTAAATCGTATTTATAAAGTTCGTCTACATAGTTATTGAAGAAATCCCAAGCGCTAGTTATTCCATTATCCATAAGCATATCGTAATTAGACATCCCTAAAACACTTAAAACTTGAAAAGGCGTATCCGTAAAAGGCGTTGCCGAAAGCAGCATTACGTTGTTTACGTCTGTTTCTTTATTTTGAATATCAAAACACAAAGCAGCCGCAGTTAATTTTGTCCCGTTACCATCAGAACCCCTTCCTGTGCTATCGTACTTCATAACGTAAGTGCCTTCTGCCCTTCCCGATTCAGGAAGTAACGGATATCTTCTTGCTCTCAGAGAATTTGCATCCCGTCTATCGCCTTCGTAATAATCATTACCCGAACCATCAGACGATATTATTCCTTTCGCTCCCGCTCTATTTACAATATTGTTAAAATTATGAATCTCATCAATTACTAATGTGTCTATATTTAGTTTTGCGTAGCTTACAGGGTGTGAGCTTAAAACCTTAACCGCTACCTTAACCTTTTGTTGTGTCAATCTAGTGTTGGCATCTTCGCCCGTTGCATCCGCCCATTCAGCAAGATTTAAAGTTTCGGGTAAAGATTTAGGCTCGCCCTTTCCTTCCTTGAATAATAGCGCTCTCATAGTGCCATCTGTAGATGGTCTAAGTTGAGAAACGGCGCTGTGTTTTGCTATTAATATTGTTTTCTGTTCCATCACTTGTGACTTATAATAACCTAAGTCATCGACAAGAGATAAGGTAGCAAACCTTATATACTGATTAAGCATCTTAGATAGCTTAGTTGAGTAGGTGATAGCCAATTTTTCAATTTGACTTTCAGACTTGGCTCTATCGTTTTGAGATTTACTATAGTCATTGGATACGCCATCAAGTTCTTCGTATTTCTGCTGCCATTCAGAATCAATAAGTTTATAAATTGATTGCACTTCCTTTAAATGCTCAAGTACAATATCATTATTAGACGACTTAACTTCCTTCTTTAGCGCTGATTCAATTAAGCCGTATGCAGCAGCCCAATCTGAAGTTGAGGTAAATTCGGGGTCATTCTCTAAAGTTACTCTATGTCTCCTTAACTTTGAAAATATTCTACATTGATTACCTATGTGTTTTGGAGTTTCTCCGCTTTCTGATTTTTTTGGCATTGCAAAATTACGAGCAAATACCTTGAAATCATCCATCAACTCTTTCTCTTTTACCGTAAACTCTTTTAACCCATTACCATTATTGCTTTTTGAGCTTTTTAGTGTTGTTGCAGACAAATTATCCAAAAGAACTATATTTACATTTGGCAGCAAACCAATTTGCTCGCTATTACCAACTATTTCGTCTTGGAATTTATCGTAAACTGAATTAGGTACTAAAAACAAAGCTCTACTAGCCTCACCCGTGTTCATCATACTTGATACTGCCGTAATAGAAGAGGTAGTTTTACCAAATCCAACTTCGTGTAAAAATAAACCCGAATTTTTTCTAGAAATAACGTGTCTTACACCTTCTTTTTGGGCTTCAGCTAAGACAAGCTTATTAGACTCTTTTCTTTTACCGAATTTATAACTGTGCGTAGGGAATATAGGTACTTTTAATAGGTCGGGTTTCGCATAATTATTAAAGCTTGTGTTCCACGCTAGGTCTATTCTATTCTGACTCTCTACAGTTAATGATTTTCTTAAGAAATAATTAAATAATCTTCTGCCCTCTCTTCTCGCCTCCCAAAATCTTTCGCGGAATAGTAACCTCAATTCATTAGAAATAACCTTGGCTTCTTTTGGGGTAATTGTATCAGAATCTTTTATTGTCCCCTTTGATTTAAGCGTGAGTCTTGTTACTGCATCTGCATTTTTAACCAAATCAATTAACTTGCCTCTACCATTAGTTGTGTATCCTACAACCTCTTCTGCTTTGTTTTGATATGTAGGCAGCACATAATTATAGATGTAATAATCTTGTTGTTTTGGAAATACGTAAGCATCTATTATTTCTTCGGAGTTAAATCCTAAAATCTGACTCTTGTTAAGTTCTAACCAATTTTTAAATAATTCAAAATGACCGTAAGCAAAGATAGATGACTTGCCTGTTGTGAGCGTTTCTAACTCCAAAATAGCTCTATAACCCGTACTTAACAGATTGTCAAAGGCTTTTTTTGCAACTTGACCTGAGTTAGTTAACTCAGGATGAGTACCCTTAAAGAAAATAGAGCTATAAATATCAACATTTAATTCAAGCGATGCCGCCAATGCTTCGTCTGCAACATTAGGAACTAGGGTTGGTATATGTCTATTTTCAATTGCATCATTTATGGTGCTTAAAGACATATCATATATAGTTGCGCCTAATTCATTGCCAAAGAAAACATTCAAGTTTTTTATAGTTGCATTTTCACCTTGAGCATCCTTTTGATTAAAATTATCGTACTTTTTGTAAATGTTACCCGACACAAACTCATTATAGCTTTGATATTGTACGTCTGCGGTGATATTCTTTTCATCTATAGACATCTTAGATATGTAAATATTATTACTATCTAAGAGACCGTTTATAATTGATTGCTCAAAAATATGATAATCAACACCCAATATTTTCATTGATAAAGCCCTATAACCTACGCTGTTTCCTTTTGAAATAAAGAAAGATAAAAGCTCATCTACAGAAATACTGTCATTGTATTCCCAATAAGCCTCCTGAACTTGAAGGACGTAATCTAACTCATCCCATTTTTCGCTTACAATAGTCTTTCTGAAAGATTTTTCTGAACCATCTAATGTATTTGAATTATCAGTAGACCATTTGCCGCTCCAAGAACCGCTTTTATCGGAAACTTTATATCGTTTTTCAGACTCAGTATAAGAGTCAAGATAGTTTTCTGCAACTTTTTTGACGTAATTAAACTTATCTTCTCTCCCTTTCAATGAAAAAGCAACACTTACTTGCTGAAAGTATTGACTTGAAACAAATGGGTAGTCTTTTTTAAATTCTTCTGTTAAAACTAGCGGAGCGTTAGACTTGGTGTTCAATAGGTCGTATTTATCTCTAAAAGATAATTCCTTATTGAAAAATTGCACATACTCAATAACCGCAAATGAAGTTAGGTCAGAAATAGGCTGCTCATAGATAATAGAAAATGTCGGTATCTCTACATCAACAAATTCCGTTTTCTTAAGCCTTGAACCCTTGCTTCTTGCCGTTTCTATTTCTTTTTGCCCTTTAAAATTCTCACCTTTAATAACTACCCTTTTTGAATACTCATCATAATACAAAGAAACATCTTCGCTCCCCATAGATTTTAGATACAATAAAGACTGACATAAATCAACGCTAGGAACTATAACAGATTTCTGAGTTTCAATGTCAAATATCAGCTTAAAGGAAATACTTTTGTCCGTAAGCTCATAAGGATTCGTAAAAGATTTTGAAACCTTAGAGGCGCTATATGCTCTGTCTAGCATAATATCAATGCTTATACCCTCTATGCTGAGTGTACTGTTTTTCTGTATATTTAAGGCGTATTTCTCTAAAGGCTCAATGTCATCAAAATATTTTTCAGAATCTACATTTGCTTTTGTGGCAACGCCATCTTTAAAAGCTATTACATCTTGAAAAATATCAACGCCCGACAGTAAAGATGAGCTTCTTTCGTCTTTTAACAAGGGATTACCAACTTGCGTGTAAGAGTAAGGCGTTATCTGAATAGAAACATCGCCCGATTCGTTGGGTAATAATATCCATTTTAATACCGCTTCTGAGTTCTTACTATTCAAGTCGTTATATATCAACTTATAAACCGAGTGATTGACTGAGAAATCTAAAAAGCCATAAGCGCTGTCTTTAGATATCTCAGAAACCCTTAAATCAGAGGCATCTATAAAAATATCTGTTAACGGCAAAGAATTAAAGTCAGTTAATTCTGTAGGATAATTGGCGAACCAAGCGTTGCGTTTATATGTGCTATTTCCTATTGAAGCAGAATTTTTATCAAGCTTTCCTTTGTTCTGCATTTTAGCTAAATACAAGCAAGCTTTTTTCTTTTTATCTTCAGATAGATTATCAATCCAAATAAAAAGAGAGTCTGCGATGGAGTTATAATCACTACCCGTTAAAGCATTTGAAAAATCTGCCTTATTAGAAAAGTCTGTATTATTAGGGTCAAATGAGGATAACAAGGCATAATGAGAAACAAATCCCGATGTGTAAGGGGATACAGATTTTATACCCTCTTCATAGTCAATCTCCTTATTAGGCTTATTGTTTTCCCACCACTCATAAAGCTGCACCTCTTCTCTTAAGTAACCGATGTATTTTATTGTATTACTGTTCAGCATAATTATTTCAATTAAATGTTTTCTTCAACCGCTAACAAACTTGAGTCTATATCAAAATTCAAAACATAAAATTGGTCGAGAATTAAATTTAGCAAGGCATATATTTTGGTGTTACCGCTCTGTAAAGTCTTGCTTATGTTAGGGTATTTTTCCTTATCCAAAGAGTTAAGAGACTTCTTAATTAACAATACTGACTCTTTTCTATCAGAAGCGCTTTGTATTTGAAATTGAGTTGGCTTCATTATACTTGTTTTAGTTTGCCGTCTGCTGTTAAAACCAACTGATTACCCTTAAAATCTTGCCACATAACAATAGAGTCTCTTGATATAGGCGCTCTATACTCTCTTACCGAGCTAGATTTAGTGTTAAACTTTTCAATGTATAAATAGTCCGTTACGCCGCCTTCAGCGTTTATTTCGGGGCTAAGTAAGGTTGATTCTAAATCTTCGTTTAATCCAAAGTTTGGTGTAATAAATGACATAACTATTTCTTTTTAAATATTAAACAACCGTATTCGTCATTTTTAAATCTGTTTCTAGATTCAAAAACTAAATTAGCATTTGATGATATATTAAGATTATCCTTCAATGTACTGAATTTATTTGGGTGCAAGAACACACAAAGATAACCTCCTTTTACTAAAAAGTCTAGACTTCTTACCGAATAGTAATTTAGATAGTCATAATAACCAACCTTTGTAGTGTCAATACCTTTGTAATAATCAGTAGGAATAGGTTGAGTGAAGACAATATCGTGTTCCCTAGTATTGCCCTTGTCTCCCATTATAAAGTAATGACTTATATCCCCTATTTCAGAAGAGTATCGAAAGTCTACCGCCGAATCTTGATTCATTAAATCTGAAATATTCTTGCAGATGATTTCATTATTCATAGCTGTAATCTGAGTCGCTTCAGAAGGACAATCCGATAACACCTTGCCTGTACCCGCGTTAGTATGTAATATAGAAACGGGGTTTACTGTGCTTTTCAACGTACCTAAAGATGTAAACTGAGGGACTAAAAATTCCCACACCTTCTTAATCATTTTAGAGCGTAAATGAAAGTCATCACAGGCATCATATAGCCTCAAAAATGACTTATCTGATGCGGATGCGTAATATTCGTTTTTAAGCCCAATAGACTGTAAAAACTGTAATACTCGTTGGTTTTTAGTTTGCTTCATAATATTTAATTGTTGGCTTTAACTGAATCTGCAAAAATCAACCTTCTGCGCTTGCCGTCTACTATCCCTTGTGTTTTCATTAACGGTTGTCCTTTTCCTTCTACTGTAACAAAGATTACATCTTTATCCAAAATTAATTCGGGATGGGTACTAAAATCTGCTTCCATATCAGAAAAGAATATCAACATAGATTTTGCTTTTGGATTATCTTTTTGGGTTTCTCTTACTTTTTTATCATAAAACTGCCATACCCCCCAAAACTGAGTACCTCCATAACCACCCATTGCAAATTTATCTGCATCAAAATCTTTCTTTTTTAAGGTGCTTAAGTCAACAGTTCTTTCTATTGGTTTGGGGTCATTGTATTTAGCGTAATCCGAAAACCAAATTTGACCGTTATATTCTTCTGCAATCTTTGGGAAATAAGATGCAAAAAGCTCCAATAAGCCAACACCGTTTCTATCTGTATAACTCCACATTGAACCCGATGTATCTATAAATACATATAAAGAGTCTTCCTTATTTATTAGTTTAGCTTTAGGTTTTACAATTGTATTTTTAATCGCCTCTTCCCAATCAATGCCTTTACGCTTGACTGAAATATCGAAAAAATCTTTTAAAGATGTTTTAATGTTTTTTAGCCATTTAGGAAACTTTATTTTTCGTAATTTAACAAACCCACGACCATCACCTTTTCCCGTACCCGCTTCCCCTTTTTGGCTTGCCGCTGCTGCCATACCTCTTATTTCTTCTAATTCATCGGGGTCTTCAAGTATTTCGGTTTCAATCACATCTGTTATATCATCGGCTTCTTTTTTTTGCTCTTCACTCAGCGTAGGCGCGTGTTCAAAAATACCGCACGGAGGATTCCATTCCGTGTAATCTATTTCCGTTAAAGAGTCTCGCAAAGTATCTTGCTTATTTATTAACCTTTTGAATATAGGATTAATGTCTTTTGCAATTTCTTTTTGAATCTGCGCAAATCTTGCCTTTCTTTTTTTTGTGTCCATCACCTTGTAGTAAGTTCCTCTAATTTATCTATTTTACTTTGTATTTTACCAACCTCTATGCTAGTAAGATGACCTTTTCCGTTTTTTATAGAGTTTTGAAGCCCTACGATAGTTCTAACTATGCTTTGCTCCAATTTTATCTGTTCTAACTGCTCTTCTTTTCTTATTTGTGCGGGAGTTTTATTCTTACCTTTTCCACCATCTTCTCCACCGTCTTCTTTTCCACCATCTTCTCCACCGTCTTCTTTTCCACCATCTTCTCCACCGTCTTCTCCACCGTCTTCTTTTCCACCTTCTTCGTCACCGTCTTCTTTTCCACCTTCTTCGTCACCGTCTTCTTTTCCACCACCTTTTCCACCATCTTCTCCACCGTCTTCTTTTCCACCACCTTTTCCACCATCTTCTCCACCGTCTTCTTTTCCAC
>Ga0115005_10000428_pt1 | contig 32288 bp, 31 predicted proteins | sample ArcOceMetagenome_FD_87163 | JGI IMG/M metagenome (GOLD analysis project Ga0115005, IMG submission 87163) | Marine eukaryotic phytoplankton communities from Arctic Ocean - Arctic Ocean - Greenland ARC118M Metagenome | ecosystem: Environmental > Aquatic > Marine > Oceanic | place: Arctic Ocean...
CGTACTGAATTAATTTAGCAGCATAAGCTGGCTCAATTCCTTGTTCAATCATTTTGTCAAAACACAAAATCGAACCGGTTTGTAACACACCACATAAGATGGTTTGTTCTCCCATTAAATCGGACTTAACTTCAGCTACAAAAGAAGATTCTAAAACACCTGCGCGATGACCACCTGTAGCAACAGCATATGCTTTTGCTTGAACTAGCCCATGACCTTGTGGGTCATTTTCAGGATGAACTGCTATAAGGGTTGGCACACCAAAACCTCTTTTATATTCCTCTCTTACTTCAGAACCAGGACACTTAGGTGCTACCATAATAACAGTAAGATCTTCTCGAACCTGAGTTCCTTCTTCAACGATATTGAACCCATGAGAATAAGAAAGTGTTGCTCCTTTTTTCATTAAAGGCATCACGGCTTGAACAACAGGTGTATGATTTTTATCCGGAGTAAGGTTGATAACAACATCTGCATCAGGAATCATTTCTTCATAACTACCTACAGAAAACTTATTATCTACTGCGTTTTGATACGAAGCTCTTTTTTGATCAATTGCACCTTGACGTAAAGCATACGCTATATTCAATCCAGAATCGCGCATATTCAAGCCTTGGTTCAATCCTTGTGCACCGCACCCTACGATTACAATTTTTTTACCTGCTAAAGCTTCAATTCCATCTTCAAATTCTGAAGCATCCATGAATCTACATTGTGCAAGTTGGTCGAGTTGATTTCTTAGTGAGAGTTGGTTAAAGTAATTTGCCATTGTGATTAATTTAGTCTTTATTTTGTTGGTTAAATGAATTAAGAATCTCTGAGATTCCCATCTTTTCTTTAGTAATTGATATTCTTCCCGAGCGAACAAACTGCAACAAGCCGTATGGAGCTAGTGCTTCTCTAAGCTCTTCAGTTTCATCACGAAAACCAGTTTTTTCAATAACAAAATATTCTGGTGAAACGGTCACAATATTAGCGTGGCTATCTTTTATCATATTTTGAATTTGACGTTCTTCGAACAAAGAACTTGATTTTACTTTATATAATGCTGATTCTTGAAAAATAGTTTCTTCGTCAGTGTGATAATACGCCTTAATTACATCAATCTGTTTTTCAATTTGCTGTGTAATTTTTTTCACTCCTGTTTCTGTCATACTAACAACAATGATGAAACGGAACACATCGGGGATTTCGGACTGTGAAGTAGAAAAACTAATAAAGTTGATATGTCTTTTTAGGAAAATAGCAGATACTCGGTTCAGCAAACCAATATTATTTTCCGTGTAAATGGATATGGTGTATTTTGTGAATTCGCTCATTATTTCAATCGTATATCGGAAACCGAGGCACCCGTGGGTATCATCGGAAACACATTAGCTTCTTTTTCTACACATACTTCGAGAAAATAAGGTTTATCTGATGCAATCATAGTTTCAATTGCTTGATCTAAATCTTCTCGTTTACTTACGCGTTGTGCGTCTATGTGATATCCTTTTGCAATGGTCACAAAATCTGGATTGGTCATTTCGGTAGATGCATATCGTTTATCAAAAAACAATTGTTGCCATTGACGTACCATCCCCAAATAATCATTGTTTAGCACAACAATTTTGACGGCAGTTTTATTCTGAAAAATGGTTCCTAATTCCTGAATGGTCATTTGGTATCCACCATCTCCAATAACAGCAACTACTTCTCGATCTGGAGCTCCCATCTTAGCACCTATTGCTGCTGGTAATGCAAAGCCCATGGTGCCTAGACCACCTGAAGTGACATTACTTTTAGATCGAACAAACTCGGCATATCGACAAGCAATCATTTGATGTTGTCCTACATCAGTAACAATTACGGCATCTCCTTTTGTGTATTTATTAATCCCAACGATTACCTCACCCATGGTCAAGCCATCTTTAGTTGGTAAAGTATCTCCATTGATAACTTCTTTAATTTCAATTGCCATATGATCAGCAAAAAGCTGTTTCCATTCGGCATATTCTTCATGTTTAACCAAGCTTGTAAGCTGAGCAAGACTCTCTCTGCAGTTTCCTAAGACTGGAAAATCTGCTTTTACGTTCTTACTGATTTCAGCGGGGTCGATTTCTAAATGAACTACTGTTGCTTGTTTTGCATAGGTTTCTAGGTTACCAGTAACACGATCATCAAATCGCATTCCAATGGCAATCAAAACATCGCATTCATTGGTTAAAACATTTGGCCCATAGTTCCCGTGCATACCAACCATTCCAAAATTTAGCGGGTGTTTGGTAGGAAGAGCAGATAGGCCTAGAATGGTCCATACTGATGGAATTCCAGAAGTTTCAACAAAGGCTTTGAATTCTTCTTCCGCTTTACCAAGAATAACGCCTTGTCCCCAAATAATCATGGGTTTTTTTGCTTTATTTATTGCTTCAGCAGCAGCTTCTACTTGTTTTGGATCAAGGGTTGGAGTTGGTACATAACTTCGAACACCTTTGCATTTTTCGTATGAATAATCGAATAACTCAAACTGCGCATCTTTAGTAATATCGATGAGTACAGGTCCAGGTCTTCCCGATCGGGCAATATAAAATGCCTTAGCCATAATTTCTGGAATCTCACTAGCCTTGGTGATTTGGAAATTCCATTTGGTTACTGGGGTAGAAATTCCAATGATATCCGTTTCTTGAAAAGCATCAGATCCTAATAAGTGAGATGCAACTTGTCCGGTTATACACACCATGGGTGTAGAATCGATTTGCGCATCTGCAATACCAGTAACTAAGTTCGTCGCGCCAGGTCCAGAAGTAGCCATTGCAACTCCAACTTTACCAGAAGTACGGGCGTATCCCTGTGCAGAATGCGTAGCTCCTTGTTCGTGTCTTGTTAGAATGTGTGTTAAATCATCACTGTATTTATACAATTCATCATAAATAGGCATGATAGCACCTCCTGGGTATCCATAGATTAAATCTACTCCTTCTGCCAACAGGCAACGGATAACAGCTTCTGCTCCAGAAATGGGGTTGTTTGCTTGATTTTCCATATTAAAATTCGTCCGTAACACAACCTTCTGAAGCTGTAGAAACGTTTTTAATGTATTTATATAAAACCCCACGTTGAAATTTGTAAGCTGGTTCTTTCCAATTCGCTTTTCTAGAAGCCAATTCTTGATCGCTTACCATAACGTTAAGGGTGTTGCTTTCTGCATTTATCTCGATAATATCACCGTTTTCAATTAGTCCTATAGCGCCACCAGTTTGTGCTTCAGGTACAATATGACCTACAACAAAACCATGGGTTCCTCCAGAAAATCGTCCATCCGTAATCAGAGCAACATCTTTACCTAAACCTGCGCCCATAATGGCAGCAGTAGGCTTCAACATTTCAGGCATTCCTGGCCCACCTTTTGGGCCTTCGTAACGAATGACTATGACTTCTCCTTTCTGAACTTCTCCACTTCCAATTCCGTCATTGGCATCGTATTCACTGTTATAAACTCGTGCTGGACCTTTAAAAATCAATCCTTCTTTTCCTGTTATTTTAGCGACAGAACCACCTGTTGCTAGGTTTCCTTTTAAAATACGAATGTGTCCACTCGCTTTAATTGGATTACTAACAGGGTGTATTAAATCTTGACCTTCTTTCAGATCTTGAACATCTGCTAAATTTTCTGCTAAAGTTTTACCAGTAACGGTAAGACAATCTCCGTGAAGCATTCCCTCTGCAAGCATAAATTTTAACACAGCAGGAACTCCACCAACATTGTGTAGGTCTTCCATCAGATATTTACCACTAGGTTTTAAGTCTGCTAAAAAAGGTGTTTTATCCATCAACAATTGGAAATCATCCAACGTAAATTCAATCTGAGCAGCTTTAGCGATAGCAAGAAAATGTAGTACAGCATTGGTAGAACCACCTAAAACGGCTACCAAACGGATTGCATTTTCTAGTGATTTTTTTGTTACAATATCAGAAGGCTTAATGTCTTGTTCAATCAGGTGACGTAAAGCAGCTCCTACACGTTCGCATTCTTCTTTTTTATCAGAACTTACCGCGGGGTTTGACGAGTTATAAGGCAAAGCCATTCCTAAGGCTTCGATGGCAGAAGCCATTGTGTTTGCAGTGTACATTCCACCACAAGCCCCAGCTCCTGGACAAGCTTTTTTAACAACTTGCTTGAATTCAGATTCATCCATAGTTCCGGCAACCTTCTCACCCCAAGCTTCAAAAGCCGAAACAATATCGAGCTTTTTATCTTTATGACACCCAGGCGCAATCGTACCTCCGTATACTAAAATTGAAGGTCGATCCAAACGCAACATAGCCATTAAAGCACCGGGCATATTTTTATCACAACCAACAACGGTAACCAAAGCATCATATGACATTGCTTGAACTACAGTTTCCATAGAATCAGCAATTACATCTCTTGATGGAAGTGAAAAACGCATTCCGGGCGTACCCATAGAAATACCGTCACTTACACCAATGGTATTGAAAATCAAACCAACCAAATCAGAAGCCTGAACTCCTTTCTTGATATCGACTGACAAATCATTGAGGTGCATATTACATGGATTCCCTTCATAACCAGTTGAAGCAATGCCGATTAGAGGCTTCTTAAAGTCCTCGTCGGTCAATCCTATAGCGTGTAACATAGCTTGCGCAGCAGGCTGCGTTGGATCCTGAGTTACTGCTTTACTAAACTTATTATATTCCATTGTATTTATAAATCTAATTCGAATTTATAACACTTAAAAAAAGGCAAAGAACTATTTTTTAAAATACGCCCTAAATCCAAATCCATGTATTATTTTTAATTAACTGAATAAAAGTGTATTAATATCATAAAATAAACGACATTCAACATTAATTTTTACTTTAAATTAAGTTGTAAATAAAAGAAATTTATATCACTAATACCACCCTGAATCTTGCTTTTATTGAATGTGTATTTTTTTCAGTATTAGATCCAATATTAATCAGATTTAGATAAATTTATAACTCCTTATTAATGAATCCATAAAATACATTTAAACGAAAACAAATTAATTTCAGCAACAATCAGAAATACCCTATTATTGCATAAATCAAATAAACATGGAAAAAACCGTTAGTGAAGCCATTGCATACAGAAGATCAGTAAGGCGCTATGACCCAAACCAGCAACTGAACACAACAGAAGTCCAAAACTGTATTCGAGAAGCTACCCTAGCTCCTACAAGTAGTAATTTACAATTGTGGGAATTTTACCATATAACAAGTCCTGATACGCTTAAAGCGCTATCTAAAGGGTGTTTTGGACAATCAGCGGCGGGTACAGCTTTGCAATTGGTCATTCCAATTGTTCGAAAAGACCTCTGGAGGAGCAGAGCTGCTGCCAACCTAAATTTCCTGACAAATCAGTTCGAAGCTCAAGAAACTCGAGATGCAAAAAAAGAGCAAAAAACATTGAAGTATTATAACAAATTAGTTCCAACACTTTATCGAGAATTTTTTGGCATATTCAGTTTTGCTAGAAAAATAGTTGCATTTTTCATCGGGCTTTTGCGCCCCATGTATCGGGAGGTTAGTCGATGTGATTTACGTATAATAGCACATAAAAGCACGGCTCTTGCAGCAGAAAATTTTATGGTAAGCATGGCTGCAAAAGGAATGGATACTTGTCCAATGGAAGGGTATGATTCTAAGCGTGTAAAGCAAATTCTTGGCTTGCCAAAAAGTGCGGAAATCAGTATGATTATTGGTTGTGGTTATCGTGACAAGGGCGGAATCTATGGACCACGCTTTAGAATTCCTTTTGAGGAAGTTTATCGCGCGATTTAAACGAAATCGTATCGCCTTCTTTTTTTTGTACTAAAACGTTTAGTCCTTCTTCCGTCAGCTGAAAAATTCGAGGATATCCTCCAGAAACTTGACCATCTACCCCAGCAATTAACAGCGTACCCGAAGGTGTTATTTGTACTGACCCAGGACGAACAGCTCCGCTCAACATGGATACAGCATCCATAGAAAAAGAACTTGATATTCTATACCCCATTCGGTTTTGACTGTTAATTAAAAAATCATTTTTAAAAATCTGCTGTTGTGCTGCCTTGGATAATACATTAAACTCAGGGCCTTTTTCAACTGCTAAATCATTGCTCAAGAGATAAGAATCATCCCAGCGAATTCGAGCATTACTTTTATTAATGACTTTTTCTGATTTGATCCAAAAAATATGACTCCCTTTTTTTAAAACCGCATCTTGTGTCAGTGGCTTATAAAAAGAAGTACTCCCCAAAACTACCGGGCTTATGATGGTCTGATTAATCTTAATATACGTCCGTAACCCTTTTGTAGCGCGTCGAAGCTTCAATACATCACCGGGCAGTATTGCAATGGAAATATTGTTTTGTATGGGGGTTTCATTTACCCAAGCTTGCATGTGCGCGCCTGTTAAAACCAAAGAGCATGGTTCATGAAAACGTAAAATTGGACCAATTAATGTGCATTCAATGCAACTAAAATCTGAAGTTTTGCCCAAAAGCTGGTGTGCTAAATCAAATGCTTTTTTATCCATAGCTCCTGAAATTGGAACACCTAAATGCCGATAACCCACTCGGCCTTGATCTTGAATGGATGAATAAAATCCTGCATCGATTACTTCAATCATGAGGATATGGATTTATGTAGGGATGATCTGTATTATTTTCAATTGCCGTTAAAACTTCAGAATACTCAGCGGTTGAGATTTTAAAAAACTGAATGCGATCTGCAGGCTCGATACGATTTGGTGGGCTTTTAGTGAAATCCAGCAATGGGGTAGGACAATTGCCTACAACATTCCAACCACCGGGGCTGTCTTGAGGGTAAATCCCAACCTGATCTCCCCCTATAGCCACACTGCCTTTTTGGGTTATGCGACTTGGTGTAGCTTTTCGAGGAATAGCCATTTCTGAAGGCAGACCTCCGAGGTAGGGAAATCCGGGCAAAAAACCATAAAAAACAAGATGGAATTCTAAAGACAAAAAGCGATCGATATAAGCATTTACTCGTTGTATATCTCCATTAAAAAAATCATGAACATCAACGGTATATTGCTCATTTGTACAAACGGGAAGCTTCCAAAGTTTAGTCGGATTGGTCTTTTTGAAACCCAACACATCTATTGTCTTTAGTACTGTAGGTTTTATCTGTTCTATTTGAAAGTCTTCTTTAAAAAAAAGATTGATGCTGTTAAAAGTTGTGGTACTATCCTCGAGTTGTTTATTAAACTGCTTGTTTAAAGCAGTCCACAAAACCTGAATAAAATGAAGCGAACGGTCATCGTGTTGATAAGAAAAACCAAGAATTAGTGTTCTGCCAAGAGTAGTGAAATTGAAATCTTGTTTAGTGTACATCGATTCCATTTAATTTTAAGAGTCGATCTACTGATTGAATTAGCTCCACTGCCTGTGGATGATCGCCATGTAAACATAAGGTTTGAACCGATAATGGAATAAACTCTCCTCCAAAAACAGGGACAGATTGTTTTTTTACAATGGATAGCACTTGAGACCCTACTTGTTTTAAATCAGTCAAAACTGCGCCCTCTAGAGTGCGAGAACGCAATGTTCCGTCTTCGTTGTAGGCACGATCCATAAAACCCTCTCTCTTGACTTGAATCCCAGACTGAATAGCTTTTTTTTCTATTAAACTTCCTGGAGAACAATACAGCTTAGCCTTAGGAATTACGGTTTTCACAACTGCAACAAAAACCTCAACTTTTGTGGCATCGTGAAATAAATCGTTATACAATGCACCATGAGGTTTAATGTGGTTGACTGGACTGTTTGTTTGCTCACAACATCTGAGGAATAAAGTAAGTTGCTTGATTATACTTTCTTCTAATTCTTTATCAGAAAGTTGCATGGATTTTCTTCCAAAATTTTCTGAATCTGGATATGCCGGATGTGCGCCAACTTTAACTCCAAATTGCTTTGCTAAAAGTAGTGTAGCTTTAATTGAATCTTCGTCACCAACATGCCCTCCACAAGCAATGGAACAAGATGAAATATAAGGCATCAGTAAAGCATCGTTACCAGCTCCCTCTCCCATATCACAATTTAAATCTATAGTGTGCATCTTAAAAAATTAAACCTAAGCTTTTAACCCCTAAAAACAGAAAGAAAAACTCAATAGAAAATAACAGTACATTCAAACCAAGTCGTGCAGTTTGCCCGCGCATCAGTCTGCTGTTATTGATTAAAATTAATATAAAAAAACCAACAACTGGCAGTAAAATTCCATTGGTTATTTGTGCAAAACGAATCACTTCTATGGGCTTGATTTGCAAAGAAGAAAAAAAAATACCGCAAGCAAGTACGAGTAATGCAGTGCTTTTATATCCCCAAGAATTTGAACGCCATCCAAAACATTCACAAACAACAAAAGCGGCTGCCATTGGTGCTGTTATAGCAGAAGTAACCCCTGCAGCAAAAAAGCCAAGTGACATCAGCACAGGAGCAAAATCTCCATAAAGAGGTGCTAGAGCCAAACCCAAATCGGTTGCAGATTGAATTGATTGTCCCTGCAGAGCAGCAGCACAAATGATGATAGACAAGGATACTAAACCACCCAAGCTAACAGCAAAAACAGTATCTAAACGTAAAGCTTGTAGCGAAAGACTTTCGTCTTTTACCAAGGCTGCATGTAGAAATAAATTATAGGGAACTACAGTTGTTCCCAACAAACCTACTATTGTTAAAGTGTCTTTGGAATTAAACGAAGGAATAAACATTCCTCGAAGGACTTCCAAAACATTGGGTTGTGTAAGTATTGCGGTCAACACAAAAGAAATGCTCATCAATAGAACAATTCCAATCAGTATGTTTTTTAAAAGTTTGTGGGATCCTAAGACGATTAAAACTGCGACTAAACTACCTACAAGAATAGGTAAGAAGTAAAAATTCGTGCCAAAATAAAAATCAAGTCCTGGAGTCAATGCTTGAATTCCAACCAAAGCGCCCGTCAAATTCCCTGCTTCGTAGGCTGCATTTCCTATGAAAATTGCACTGATAAGCAATATTCCCAAAAGGAATTTCACTATCGGATTTGATGTTTGAAGCAATAAACTTTCGGCTAAACCTTTGCGAGTAGTGAAGCTTATTCGTGCGGTAGTATTTTGAATAACAACGGTTATAAAGATAGAAAGTAGCATGGCCCACAACAATGAAAACCCATTTTGAACTCCAGCCAAAACACAGAGTGTAATAGTCCCTGGTCCAATGAATGCTGCAGTAATGATGATTGCTGGTCCACCTCTAAATTTAAAGCTCATTATTTTTTAAGGAAAGTTAATGATTTTAACTGGATCAATTTAAAACCTAAGCAGCTAGTATTCAAATAATAACTTTTAATTAGCATGCGTCAAAAAAACAGGTATGATCACATTCAACCTGGCACTACCCCATCCAACCATCTCGGTCCAAACTTCGGTATTGTATTGCTTCCGCAATATGTTCAGAAAGTACCTGAGGTTTTTGATCTAAATCGGCAATGGTTCGAGCAACTTTTAAAATACGATCATATGCACGTGCAGATAAGGACAGTTTTTTCATTGCAGCCTTCAATAATGCTTCTGCGTCTGGTTGTAGCTTACAATGTGTACGAATTAATTTTGAGGACATCTGCGCATTGTAATGAACCGATCGCAATGCATCGAATCTTTTGCTCTGTATGTTTCGAGCCTTGGTCACTCGCTCTCGAATGTGCTCCGAACTTTCTCCTAATTTCTTTTCCGATAATTGCTCAAAAGGTACCGGTTCCACTTCTATATGTAAATCAATTCGATCCAAAAGGGGGCCAGAAATTTTACTCAAATAGCGTTGCGTTTCCATAGGTGTTACGTTGTTTGAATTGAAATAGCCCGACGGACTGGGGTTCATACTCGCAACCAACATAAAAGAACTTGGATAAGTAACAGTGAATTTTGCTCGGGAAATAGTAACCTCACGGTCTTCCAATGGTTGTCGCATGACTTCCAATACCGAACGTTTAAATTCAGGTAATTCATCTAGAAAAAGAACGCCATTATGAGCCAAAGAAATCTCTCCCGGTTGTGGGTATTGCCCCCCACCTACTAATGCAACATCAGATATAGTATGATGTGGCGCCCGAAACGAACGGGAATGAACCAAGCCCTTTTCTTTAACCCGCCCCAAAACAGAATGTATTTTTGTGGTTTCTAACGCTTCTCCTAAACTCATCGGCGGTAAAATGCTTGGTAAACGCTTGGCCAACATGGTTTTTCCAGCTCCGGGAGGCCCAATCAGGATAATGTTATGACCACCTGCTGCAGCAATTTCCATACATCGTTTTATGGTTTCTTGTCCTTTTACATCGGCAAAGTCCAATTCTGGAAATCGTAACTGCTGTTCAAAGATTTCTCGGGTATTGATTCGTAAAGGCTCAGCTATACTTTTTGCTTCAAAAAAATCAATTACTTCCAACAGCGTCGACATTCCATAGACATCAATACCAGAAACAATGGCAGCTTCTTCTGCATTTTCTTGTGGAAGAATAAAGCCTTTAAAACCGTCTTTCAAAGCCTGAATGGCAATGGGAAGAGCACCTTTAATAGGACGTAGCGAACCATCTAAGGCTATTTCTCCCATGACGAGGTAATCTTTTAGAGCGTTAGTCTTCAATTGCTCAGAAGCGGCTAAAATACCTATTGCCAGAGTCAGATCATACGCTGAACCTTCTTTGCGTAAATCTGCAGGAGCCATATTGATGGTGATTTTCTTTCCAGGTAGTCGATATCCTATGTTTTGAAGTGCAGCAGCAATTCGGAAATTACTTTCCTTAATGGCATTGTCTGGCAAGCCTACCAAGTGGTAACCAATACCTTTATCAATATTGACTTCAATGGTTATGAGATGGGCGTCTACGCCATAAACGGCGCTTCCAAAGAGTTGAACGAGCATAAGTAGTAAATTTGGATACTACAATATACAAGGATTTTTGGCAATCATACAAATATGAAGTGGTGTTAGTTGGTAATGGTCAGTATATTAAAGTTATTCTATAAACTACCCGACAGAAATAAAAAACAATCCACCTCCATTGATTTCTTTTTAACTTACATTACATTCGAATCAAACCTTTTATACATGAAGTATTTAATTCTTACAGTATGCGCAACCCTATTGTTGAGTTGTAGCCCTAAGGCAGAAAAAGCAACAGTAAATTCTTCAGATTGGAGTTTTCCACATTTCGAAAAACAGGACGACGTAAACCCCATTCTTAAGCCCGACAACGAGCTATTCTTTACCGATCCTATTACTCAAAACCAAGTTTTCTGGGAAGAGCGCAATGTATTGAATCCTGCTGCTATTGTTCGGAATGATACCGTATTCATGCTATACCGTGCCCAAGACCAATGGGGAACTTCGCGGATTGGACTCGCCTATAGTTCCGACGGAATTCAATTCACTAAAAAGGCAAGTCCCGTATTTTATCCCGATCAAGATGTACATAAAAAAGAAGAATGGAACTACCGTAAAACAGATGGTGAACCTTATTCGTTGGAGTGTAAATCTTGCTATTTTGATGGTGTAGAAGATCCAAGAATAGTGATTGATGAAAAAGGTACTTATTTCATGACCTATACCGCTTATGATGGGAAAACCGCTCGTTTGAGTATCGCATCCTCTACCGATTTGATTCATTGGAACAAACACGGATTGGTTCTATCGCAAGAGCGATACCAAGATCACTGGTCCAAAGCGGGTGCAATTGTTACAGAACAAATAGGCAACCAACAGGTGGCTAAAAAAATAGCAGGTCAATATTGGATGTACTTTGGAGATACCAATTTATATATGGCATCATCAACTGATCTTATCCATTGGGAACCTGCGGTGAATGAAGAAAATGGGGCACTGATCTCAGTTTTACACCCTCGAAAAGGATTCTTTGACAGTCGTTTGGTCGAATCTGGCCCCTATGCAATTTATACTGAAAACGGAATTGCCCTCATCTATAACGCAAGTAATGCAGCAAACTTCAATGATCCTGCTCTGCCAAAGTTCACCTATGCAGCAGGACAAGCATTGTTTGATAAAACAGAACCCTATAAACTAATTGAACGCACCGACTCCTATTTCATTTATCCTGATAAGGACTACGAAAAGGTTGGGGAAATCAACGAGGTTTGCTTCGTAGAAGGCCTTGTTTTTTTTAAAGAAAAATGGTTCTTATACTACGGTACAGCCGATTCTAAAATTGCAGTAGCTGTTTATGATCCAAGCACGAAAAAGTAATTACTTATTCTGTAAACCCGTTTGCAACCATTCGGAATAAGTCGAAGCATCTGTATACTGTATAGGGCTGTTCAGTAACGTTCCATCGGCATGCATCAACACATAAAAAGGTTGGGATGCCGAATTGAAATTCAAGCTCTGAAAGCTGGCCCATTTTTCACCAATGGTATTGATTGTTCGCACACGGCCGTCAGGGTATTGAAAATTAAAGACTTCATTTTCTGGCAACTCACTTTTGTCATCGATGTATAATGAAATTAGAATTACCTCCTCGTTCAGCAGATTAAAAATTTCGGGTTGCGACCACACATTTTCTTCCATTTTACGACAATTCACACATGCCCAACCAGTAAAATCGAGTAGGATGGGTTTCCCTGTTTTTTGGGCAACCGCCAATCCTGTTTCAAAGTCTTTATAACACTCCAATCCAAGTGGACATTCGTTATCTGTAGCATATATACTGTAAAATTCTGGTGGTGGAAAACCACTCAATAACTGCAACGTATTCTCTTTAGAAAACAAACCAAAAGACAGGTAGGCGGTCAACAGTAAACTCAAAACCCCAGTCCCGATTCTAGCCTTGGATAATTTCCCTTTTTGATCGTGAGGGAAACGGATCAGTCCAAAAAGATAGAGCGTAAGTCCAAAGGCTAAAAATACCCATATCCCTATAAAGACTTCACGCTTTAGTAAACCCCAATGAGAAACAAGATCGGCATTGGATAAGAATTTTAAAGCCAATGCTAGTTCCAAGAACCCTAATACAACTTTTACTGTAGTCATCCATCCCCCCGATTTCGGTAAGGCATTCAATGCGTTTGGAAATAAAGCAAAGAGTGCAAAAGGCAAGGCAAGCGCAAAACCAAAACCTGTCATTCCAACAGTAAGCTGCATAGCGCCTCCATCGGTGGTGAGACTACCAGCAAGTAGAGATCCTAAAATCGGTCCCGTACAAGAAAAAGAAACAATGGCCAGAGTCAATGCCATAAAGAAAATACCAATTCCACCTTTCATATTGGAACTGGAATCGGCTGTGTTTCCCCAACTGCTTGGTAGGGTCAACTCATAATAGCCAAAAAAGGAAAAAGCGAAGAAAATAAAGATTGCAAAAAAGAACAGATTTAAAGGAACGTTAGTGGCTATGGTATTTAAAATTTCCGGATTTAAACTGTCTAAAAAGTGAAAAGGTAGACTGAGCAACACATAGATGAACACAATAAAAAAACCATATAATAAGGCGTTGAAAACACCTTTACGCAAACTAGTTGCTTGTTTTAAAAAAAATGAAACCGTAAGGGGGATCATAGGAAAAACACATGGGGTGAGAATCGCTATTAAACCACCTAAAAAGCCCAGTAAAAAGAGGGTTAATAATGGAGAAGAATCATCTGTATTTACCAGGGCATCTTGTAAGTAATCTTTGTTCTTTATATTCAAAGTCAATGCAGCTGAGCGCAACTGATCTTCTGCAGTGATTTTAATGTTTGAAGCGACGATGGCTTTTCCTTGAAGCGAAAGCGTAAAAGGTTCAGTTCGGAAAATACACAGTCGATCGTCACAGGCCTGATAGTTGATCTCCCCGCTAATTTGTTCTAGGGATGAATCTAAAAGCTCCAGACGTTGCGTAAAGCGGGCTTTATACTCGAAAAAAGGTAGGTCAATTTCAAAAATCGCATCAAATTCAATTTTTGGTTCACTGCTGGTCATGGGGCCATCCAAACGCACTTTTAGAGAGTCCATTTCAAAAGTAAATTCGGTGGGTAAGGGCCCATCTTCAAATTCTTTTAAACTATATAAATGCCATTTATCGGCAATGGTTGCATCAAATTGCAGGTCGACCGCAGTGGCAGAAATTCGATTGACCGAAATTGTCCAAGCTACGGGTTCGTCATCCCCTTGTGCATAACCAATTAGGCTCAAAAAAGACAGGAGTAGAATATAATATTTTTTCAATGGAAACGTATAATTAAGGGGTTAAGGGTTTCTGAATTTGCAGCAAAACGAGTGTCAACTCTTTGGCCAACCACCCATACAATTTGATCTTCGGAACAGAGGATCCACTGGTTTTCTTTATCTAAAGTAGAATATTTTTGATCCTTAAAAAACTTGCTCAGCTTTTTTTTTCCTTTCATCCCAACTGGAAAAAAGTAATCTCCCTCGCGAGATTTACGAAGAAGCAAAGGATACTTTAATCTGTTTTTATCTAAAACAGCTGTATTGGCTGTGTTGAGTGGCTTATCGGCAAGTATAAGTTTTATAGGATCTGTTAAATCTTGGGTCGGTGTCCATGAAAATTCGTCAACTTGTGGTTCACTTTTTAAGGGACTCAATAATAATACTGCTCTATTTCGTATCAAACGATGAGAAGATGATACCAACTGTTTTCCGCTTTGCGCCACTAATAAGGACTCTAAATCGGCAACATGACTAAAGCCATAGGTTTCGAACAATGCATGTAAATAATATACCCGAGGGTTCAATTCCAACAAAGCATCAAGAGGAATAGAAATTACATCCTCTTGCTGTATAAAATGCTTTTCCTTGAAAGTATCCACAACAACCGACAAGGCCTCTTGTGCCAGGCTGAGGTGATCAAAAGTCTGTGCGACTTGCTGCAATAAATTTTCTTGTGCAGCTTTCCATTGCGGAATTGCATGATGTCTTAAATGATTTCGCAAATAAGTATCTTGTGCGTTGGATGCGTCTTCGCGCCATTCGATTGAATGCGCTTGGGCATACTGCTCAATTTCATCTTTAGAAAAGTTCAAAAGCGGTCTGAGGATTTTATCGGTACCAATACCACGAAGCCCTTTCAGGCCTGTTCCCCGCCCTACATTAATCATAAAGGTTTCCAATTGATCATCCAAATGATGTGCGGTTAAAATGTGTGTAAACCCCTCTTGTTTTTTGAGCTCGTTAAACCAGGTATAACGAAGTTCACGAGCAGCCATTTGAGTAGATACCTTCTGCTCTTCTGCAAAATTCATGGTATCAAATTTTTTAATAAAAAAAGGAAGCTGATGTTGTTCAGCAATTTGAGCACAAAAGAGAGCGTCCGCCTCACTGGCATCTGCACGTAAATCAAAATTACAATGAGCCACAGAAAAATCAATTTCTAGTTGACACAATAAATCCAGTAAAACCCTACTATCCAACCCTCCACTGAAGGCTAAAAGCAATTTCTGCTCTTTGAAGTTTTGGAATTTACTGGCGATATGTAATTTAAAACGGTCGATCACAGGGCAAAAATACGTGAAACTAAGACAAAACGAATGTTTTTTGAGAAATTCGGAAAAATCACATCAAGTTTGGTATTCTAAAGAGAATGATCCAACTTTGTATCATCTTATGAAAAGAAGCAATACACATACAAATATTACTACTGTTCCAACAAACAGCAGGTTTCCTCGTGTATTTTGTCGCCGCCCCTAGGGGTAATTTTCTTCAGGGAACTCAGGTGCGTCCAGTTTCAATCTCAAATCTTACATTCTTTTTTTTTAACTAAAAACTACAATAATGAAAATCGTTATTGCCAGCTCAACCCATATACATTTAGCAAAAACCATTAGTCTCTGTATAGACGAATCGGCCAAGGATCGAGGAACTGGAATTGCCCGAAGAACTCCGGAGTACATCAGTAAAAAAATGGAAAACGGTAATGCCGTAATTGCTTTAATTGACGATGCATTTGCAGGCTTCTGTTATATCGAAGTTTGGGGACACGGAAAGTACGTAGCACACTCTGGACTTATTGTTTCTCCAGAATTTAGAGGGAAAGGCTTAGCCAAAGCCATCAAAAAAAGAGTCTTTGAATTATCGCTTGAAAAATACGCTGGCGCAAAAATATTTGGCATCACTACGGGGCAGGCTGTAATGAAAATCAATTACGAACTCGGTTACAAGCCCGTTCACTTTTCTGAAATTACGGATGATCCAGAATTTTGGAAAGGCTGCCAAACCTGTAAAAACTATGATGTACTCACCCGAACCGAACGAACTATGTGCCTTTGTACCGGAATGCTTCATGATCCCAACGAGAAAAAACAAAACGAAACAAAAACTACACGCTTTTTAAGCGGTCTTTTTAAAAAGAAATCCAAATGAAAAAATTAGTCCTCGCCTACAGTGGCGGTTTAGATACTTCCTACTGTTTAAAAACGCTTTCACAAGAAGGCTATGAAGTTCATGCTGTAAGTGTAAATACGGGTGGATTTAGCGACCAAGAAATAGTAGAACAAGAACAAAAGGCTTACGCAATGGGCGCTACTACCTATCGTTCCATCAATGCACTTCAAACTTTTTACGATAAAATTGTACAGTATTTGATCTACGGTAATGTCCTCAAAAATAACACCTATCCCCTATCGGTAAGTGCAGAACGCATTGTACAGGCCATCGAAATCATTCAATACGCCAAAAGTATTGATGCTGCCTATATCGCACATGGAAGTACGGGAGCAGGAAACGATCAGGTTCGGTTTGATTTAATTTTTCAAGTTTTGGCTCCAGCAATACAAATCATTACACCCATACGAGACCAACAACTTTCTCGAGAAGCAGAAATCGCCTATCTGAAATCAGAAGGAATTGAAATGTCATGGGAAAAAGCACAGTACTCCATCAACCAAGGGTTGTGGGGAACAAGTGTTGGAGGCAGCGAAACCTTAACTTCAGACAAAGCCCTCCCGAGCGAGGCATACCCCAGTCAGCTTACCGCGACTGAACCCATAAAAATTACACTCGAATTTGAACAGGGAGAACTCGCTGGAATCAATGGAATAGCAGGAAAACCTGTAGCCCTCATTCAACAACTACAAGAAATAGCCAAAGCTTATGCCATTGGACGTGATATTCATGTTGGAGATACCATTATTGGAATCAAAGGACGGGTTGGCTTCGAAGCTGCTGCGCCTTTGATCATTATAAAAGCACATCATCTACTCGAAAAGCACACGCTATCTAAGTGGCAGCAGTTTCAAAAAGAACAACTAGGAAGTTTCTACGGTATGCTTCTGCATGAAGGAAATTACTTGGATGCTGTAATGCGAGACACCGAAGCTTTTCTGAAAAGCAGTCAAAAAACAGTCAATGGTTCCGTTATCGTAAGCTTACATCCCTACCGCTTTGAACTAGAAGGTGTACAATCGCCCAATGACCTGATGAATGCCTCTTTTGGAAGTTATGGAGAAATGAATAAAGGTTGGACGGCAGACGATGCCAAAGGATTTATCAAAATAACAGCAAACGCACATACCATTTACGGAAGTGTAAATAATACCGAAACAACATGAAAACAGCAGGAATAATTGGCGGATCTGGATATACGGGGGGCGAACTTCTCCGATTGGTTCTCAACCACCCGGGCTTAACTTTAGATTTTGTTTACAGCACAACTCGACCTGGTTTTCCATTGAGTGAAACACATCCCGACTTATTGGGCTCAACTTCTATTGATTTTACCGATCAAGTAAACCTAGAGGTATCCGTAGTTTTTCTTTGTCTAGGACATGGGAATTCTTCCAAGTTTTTGGAACAAAATAAATTCTCTGAGCAAACCCTCATCATTGATTTAAGCAATGATTTCCGATTGAATGCCGACAGCGAATTTATGGGAAGAACCTTTATCTATGGCTTACCCGAACGAAACAAAGAAGCTATTGAACAAGCAACTGCCATTGCTAACCCCGGTTGTTTTGCAACTGCAATTCAATTGGCTTTACTCCCTTTGGCAACTGCTCAAAAATTGACCAACAGCATCCACATCAATGCAACTACTGGAAGTACGGGCGCTGGGGTAGGTCTTTCGGCTACGGCGCATTTCAGTTGGAGAAACAACAATATGTCTTGGTACAAACCCTTTACTCATCAGCATCTAGGCGAGATTGGCGAGAGTATCAATGAACTTCAAGGTGAAGCGACTCAAATCCATTTTCTGCCGCAACGGGGCGATTTTACGCGTGGAATATTTGCAACGGCCTACACTGCATTCGATGGCAGCTTAGAAGAAGCAGTTGCTTTGTATACCGACTATTATGCAAACGATCCTTTTACTCATGTTTCTAAACAAGAGATCGCATTGAAGCAGGTAATTAATTCAAACAATTGTTTTTTACACCTCCACCTGCACGAAGGCACTTTACTGATTACTTCAGTAATTGACAACCTAATCAAAGGAGCATCGGGGCAGGCAATTCAGAACATGAACTTGATTTTCGGATGGGAAGAAGGTTTAGGGCTCAACCTGAAAGCTTCAACTTTTTAATTCTAAATAAAACAACATGAAAATAGCAATCATAGGAACTGGAAACTTAGGCCTGAGTATCGCCAAAGGATTATTAATCAACAATACAATTACTACCCTATATCTAACAAAGAGGGACATCAGTTCTCTTGCAGAATGGGGAGCACATAAAAACGTATTCTTAACAACCGATAACTCCGAAGCCATTCGCAAATCGGATATCATCATTTTTGCAGTACAACCCGGACAATTCGAAAAAATACTGACAGCTATTAAACCCGACTTGACCGATAAGCATGTTTTGATTTCAACCATAACAGGATTTAAGATCGATCGGATTGAAGCCATTTTGGGCACCCAATTTCCAATCATCCGCAGCATGCCCAATACAGCTATTTCAGTACGGAAATCGATGACCTGTATTTGTTCAAATGAAGCAGGTAAAAAACGCATCGATATTGCATCGGCTATATTCAATGGATTGGGGACTTCCATTACCATTGAAGAAGAACATATGCAAGCGGCAACTGTTATTTGTGCCAGTGGGATTGCCTTTTGGATGCGCTTAATTCGTGCCATGACCCAAGGAGGTGTCCAATTGGGCTTTGAAGCAAAAGAAGCTATGGACATGTCGGTATACACTGCTTTGGGCGCTGCAACTCTTTTACTCGAAAACAAATCCCATCCGGAAGCAGAAATAGACAAGGTTACTACGCCACGTGGGTGTACTATTACCGGTTTAAACGAGATGGAACACCAAGGGCTTAGTTCTTCTCTAATTCAAGGATTGGCGGCTTCATTCAATAAAATCAACGACATCTCAAATCAATAAACCATGAAATTATTTGATGTATATCCCCTGTATGACGTTACGCCTGTTCGCGCAAAAGACGTGTATGTATACGATGCTGAGGGAACAGAATACTTAGATCTTTATGGAGGGCACGCCGTTATTTCAATCGGGCATGGTCATCCGCACTATGTGAAAAGGATAAAAGAGCAGTTGGATCAAATTGGGTTTTATTCGAATGCCATCCAAAATCCGTTACAACAACAACTAGCCGATGCCATTGGCCATCACTCCTGTTGTCATGACTACCAATTATTTTTGTGCAGTTCGGGAGCAGAAGCGATTGAAAACGCGTTGAAACTAGCTTCTTTTCATACCAACAAAAAAAGAATCATTGCATTTAAAAACGCCTTTCACGGCAGAACGAGTGCTGCAGTTGCTGCCACAGATAACCCCAAGATCAATGCACCCTTAAACCAACAACAAGAAGTTACTTTTTTAGCATTCAATGATACTTTAGCTCTTGAAAACGAATTGAAAAAGGGAGATGTTTGTGCCGTTATCTTTGAAGCCATCCAAGGAGTTGGTGGTTTGGACGAACCTTCTGAAGCCTTTGTCTACGATATGGAACGCTTGTGTAAGCAACACGAAGCCTGTTTAATTGCAGATGAAGTACAGTCTGGATTTGGAAGATCGGGGACCTTTTTTGCTTATCAAAAATATAAAATCGAACCGCATATTGTAACCATGGCCAAAGGAATGGGCAATGGTTTTCCAATTGGAGGCATCTTGGTGCATCCGAGTATCGAAGCGCAGTACGGAATGCTCGGGACTACCTTTGGTGGAAACCACCTAGCTTGTGCGGCATCGATAGCCGTTTTGGAAGTATTGGAGCAAGAAAAACTACAAGCCAAGGCACAAGAATTAGAACCCTATTTTGTTGCGCAAGCAAACAGTATTCCTGAACTTAAAAAAATTAAAGGTCGAGGATTAATGTTGGGACTCGAATTTGATTTTGAAGTTGGACCTTTACGCAAAACGTTGATTTATGATAAAAAAATATTCACCGGCGGGAGTAGTAATAAAAACCTCTTGCGGATTCTGCCCCCTTTAACAGTTCAGAAAAAACACATAGATCACTTTTTTAACTGCTTAAAAGAAGCTTTAAAAGAACATAGCAACTAACGTATGAAAAACTTTATATCCTTAGCCGATCTTCCAGATTTTGAAGAAACTTTAGCCTTGGCTAAAAGCTTAAAGAAAGATCCCTTTGCTTTTGAACAGCATGCGAAAAGAAAAACCTTGGGACTTCTTTTTTTTAATCCCAGTTTAAGAACCCGTTTGAGCACACAAAAGGCAGCACAAAACTTAGGGTTCAATACCATGATTATGAACTTTTCGAATGAAGCTTGGGCATTGGAATTTGAAGATGGTACCGAAATGCGTGGAATCCGATCGGAACATGTTCGAGAAGCAGCAGCTATTGTTTCTCAATACTGTGATGTGGTAGCCATACGTGCCTTTGCATCTTTGACCGACAAAGAACAAGATGAGGCAGAGATTGTATTGAACAGCTTTGCTCGATATGCTAGTATTCCAGTCGTCAATATGGAGAGCGCAACGGGGCACCCCCTGCAAGCTCTTGCCGATGCGGTTACCCTTTCGGAATATCCAACACCGCACAAACCTAAGGTTGTATTGACCTGGGCGCCACACCCCAAAGCACTCCCCCATGCTGTTGGAAATTCATTTGCACAAATGATGCAAACCCAAGAGGCCAATTTTGTAATTACCAATCCAGAAGGTTATGATCTTGACCCAAGAATCACCAAAAACATTCCGGTGCTTCACAACCAAGAAGAAGCCCTAAAAGATGCCGATTTTGTCTATGCCAAAAACTGGTGTTCTTACGAAAACTATGGTTCCATATTACGGACAGATAATGCATGGATGCTTACCACAGAGAAAATGGAATTAACCAATAATGCGAAGTTCATGCATTGTCTCCCAGTTCGCAGAAACATTGTAGTTGCTGATGGCGTTTTGGATCATCCAAACTCTTTGGTTATTGAACAAGCCAACAACAGAACCTTTGCGGCACAGGCGGTTCTAAAAACTCTTTTGGATCATGTCTAAACTTAGCATTGTAAAAGTCGGCGGGAATGTCATAGAAAACGAAGCTGTTTTACTTCCCTTTCTTCAGGGCTTTGCAGATCTGATAGGGCCAAAAATACTTGTACATGGCGGTGGTAAAAAAGCCAGTCAGTGGGCAGAGCGTTTGGGAATTCCAGTACAAATGAATGCAGGACGTAGAATTACCGATACAGACACCTTAGAGCTCATTACGGGGATTTATGCAGGGCAAGTAAACAAAAGTATTGTCGCCACGCTTCAAGGACTTGACTGTAATGCTATTGGGTTATCGGGTGCAGATGGAAATGCCATCCAAGCCATCAAAAGGCCTGTAGCTGCAATTGACTATGGCTGGGTGGGTAATGTAGCATCGGTAAATACTCCCTTCTTCACTCAACTCCTAAACCAAGGACTTAGTCCCGTTTGTTGTGCGCTAACCCATGATGGAAAAGGACAACTACTCAACACCAATGCAGACACCATAGCTTCGCAACTTGCTGTTGCACTAAGCAAACAGTTTGAGGTGAATCTATACTATTGTTTTGAGCAACTGGGTGTTCTACAATCACTGGAAGATCCCAACTCGCTGATTGAAAATATCGACACTAAAAAGTATAAAGAACTGCTCGATCAAAAAATAATACACCAAGGGATGCTTCCCAAAATGAAAAACGCTTTTGACGCCCTCAACCAAGGAGTCTCGAAAGTTGCCATCGGGAAACCCGAGATGATTAGCAGTTCCATAAAACACACCTCTATTACCCTATAAATATGAGCACAATACTGACCCAAGAAGCCTTGAGCCTTTTACAAGATCTAATCGCAATACAATCGTTTTCAAGCGAAGAAGAAGGCACAGCCCAAAGGCTAGAACAATGGTTTACGGAACATGATATTCCTTTTTCACGGGAAAACAACAACATCTATGCCTTCAATCAGAACTTTCAAGAAGATAAACCGATACTGCTTTTAAACTCTCATCACGATACGGTAAGACCCAACAGTGCTTACACCAAAGACCCCTTTCATCCGCATATAGAAGAGGGAAAATTGTTTGGCTTAGGAAGTAATGATGCAGGTGGTCCTTTGGTTTCTCTAATTGCGCTTTTCACGCATTATTACGAACACCCCAACCCCAAGTACAACCTCATTATCGCCGCAACAGCAGAAGAAGAAAGTTCGGGGCCTTTGGGGTTAAATTCTCTTTTAAAAACGCTGCCTCCAATTGACGTTGCAATTGTTGGCGAACCCACCCTGATGCAATTGGCGGTTGCAGAAAAAGGCTTGGTAGTTTTTGATGCAGTGATTAGCGGAACCGCAAGTCATGCAGCTCATCCTAATGCCGATAACCCAATCATGAAACTCCCAGAAGTACTTCGTTGGTTCAACAATTTTACTTTTGAAAAGGAATCGGAAGTACTTGGTCCTGTAAAAATGACTGTAACCCAAGTCAGCGCCGGGAAGCAACACAATGTTGTTCCAGCCGATGTACATATGGTCGTTGATGTACGAGTAAACGACTGTTATTCGAACCAAGAAATTGTAGACTTACTCCAACAAGAAGCACCCTGTACGCTAACTCCTAGATCCACCAACTTAAACTCCTCTTCTATTCCTATAACCCACGAATTAGTTGAGGCTGGAATTGGCTTAGGAAGAGAACCCTATGGTTCGCCTACTCTTTCGGATCAAGCGAAACTATCTTGTCCATCGCTAAAACTTGGCCCGGGAGATTCTACCCGATCACACACAGCAAATGAATTCATCCACGTATCGGAAATCGAGGAAGGAATTGCTATATACATCAACCTCTTAAACGAAATCTTATGAAACTTTGGCAAAAAGGAAACGCAGCACATCAAAAAGTAGATCAGTTTACAGTTGGTAGCGATCGGGAATACGACCTGCTATTAGCTGCCTATGATTGTGAAGCCTCAAGTGCCCATGCACAGATGCTAGCCAAAATAGGCCTTCTTACACAAAAAGAAGCCGACTTATTGAGTACCGCACTGAGTCAGTTGCAAGAAAAGGCTACCAACGGTAGTTTGGTTATCGAAGAAGAATTTGAAGACATGCATTCCAAAATTGAGCATGTTCTTACGGAACAGCTGGGTGATCTTGGAAAAAAAATACATACAGCTCGCTCACGAAACGATCAGGTTTTGGTTGCCATGCATTTGTATCTAAAAGATGAATTGAGCAGCATCAAAAAAACCGTATTCCAATTGTTTGATTTACTCATGCAGCTAGCAGAGCAACATCAGAAGGGTCTCCTCCCAGGATACACCCACCTGCAGGTTGCCATGCCTTCCTCTTTTGGGATGTGGTTTTCGGCCTATGCCGAAAGTCTGATCGATGATGTTCATTTTTTGAATACCGCCTATACCCTAGCCGATCAAAACCCCTTGGGTAGCGCAGCCGGTTTTGGGAGTTCGTTTCCGATTGACCGAGAATTTACCACCGAACAACTCAATTTCAGCACTCTAAAAGTCAATGCAGTTGCTGCACAAATGAGCCGTGGTAAGGTAGAAAAAACAACTGCCATTGCTCTTAGTATGGTGGGTAGTACCCTCGCTAAATTTGCCATGGACATCTGTCTGTATATGGGACAGGATTTCAATTTCATTTCCTTCCCCGACAACCTGACCACAGGTTCCAGCATTATGCCGCATAAGAAAAACCCGGATATTTTTGAACTCATCCGTGGGAAGTGCAACGCCTTACAAGCACTCCCAACACAACTCACCCTGCTGACAACCAACTTACCTTCTGGTTATCATCGGGAATTGCAACTAGCCAAAGGCCCCATCATTGACGGTATTCAAGAACTAAAAGCTTGTTTAGATATGCTGCTGTTTAGTCTTCCAAAAATTGAGGTAACTCCAAATATTACAGATCAAAAGAAATACGATTACCTCTTCAGTGTCGATACACTAAACGCTAAAGTACAAGACGGTATGCCCTTTCGTGATGCGTATCGTGAACTCGGAACCGCCATTGATGCTGGCAACTACCAACCCAACCGATCTGTAGCCCATACTCATATTGGGAGTATTGGAAACCTTGGACTCGATGCCATTCAGAAAAAAATGGATGCTTTACGTTAGTCATTTTATTTAACGAACTGAACAACAATAGATTCCTAAGTGTTTTATTTTGTGCTTTAAATGAATATATATACATTTGAAAAGAACTGCTCCAAATCGTGTTCTTCTTTATATGAATAACCTACGCTTTTATCTCAATAGAGGGTATTCCTGTACTGCATTGCTAGAATGTGCAATGCCTCAGCTGTTGTATGAAACTAAAGTCCAAGACAACCCCAGTCCCATAGATCCTTTTCATCAAATCTCAAGAATCAAGTGTTCAACAATACAGCCCTGTAGTATATGTATTGTTAAATAGAACTTTCGATATAGTAGAAGTAAACAAACCTAAAAGTACATAAACGGTATTTATAGTTAATTTAAATCAAGTTTTGTCTTAAAATAATATAATGCTAAAAGAGGATTAGTAATCCAAAATAAAAATCGAACTAAAATAAATTTGGACTATTCATTTTTTTAATTAAAAGTTGAATAGTCGTTCTAAAAAAATGAAAAATGAAAAAATTAATTTTAATTTGTATTGCTGTTTTTGGATGTAAAACAGCATTTGCACAAAAAGGCGATACAACAAATGCAACACTCACTAAACAAGGTTATGCAGTTGGGTGTAATCTAGCTAAAGCATATGCTATTGGTGATGAAACTTCTAAAAGAGTATATCAGAGTACTATAAGTGCGTCTCATTACCCACAAGCATATAAAAATGGGGTTTATGATGGGTTTTCCGTCTGTTATAAACCAAAGCAAAAAAAGCAGAAGTGGGGTGGAAAAAACCAGTTGACAGGATACGGAATTAAAAAAAAAGAAGATTAAAATTTTTAAATAGCCCCTTTATTGGGGCTTTTTTCTACTCAATCGAAATTACTTATTTGAAACAAAATTTTCTATAATAACAATTAACATGTACATTTCGAATTTAAGCTAAGGTTTTTGTTGAAGAAACTGTATTTACAATCGAAAAAAGAAACGCCAATGAAATCTAAATTTCTATGACCGAAAACCAATCTGCTACGGACAGAACTCTGACAATTGGTTTAATAGCTGGGAATTATTTTAACGAAATAAAAATCATTCAATCTGGAAATTAAAATATAAAACGTTTTACAACTATGAACAGTGGTAAAATTTAATAAAAAAATCCTAATGTTTTTCTAAAAAAAAATCGAGATCATGTATTTTTATAGCTTGGACCACATGGAGTTACTATTCAGCAATAAAAACCTAAAATGTATCCCATCTCCTCCACAAGTACCCCTAGTATCCCCTATCTTTACACACTTAAATAAAAACCATGTCCAAGCTTGAAGTAATTCATGAAAACAAAGGCTATATAGTAATAAACAAAGTCGCTGGACTCATCAGCGAACAAAGTCCATTTGAGGAACTTACTGTAGAAAGTCAGGTACAGAAACACCTACAAACAAGCAAGCGTGAACCCTATATAGGCGTCATCCATCGGTTGGATCGGGTAACCAGTGGGGTGCTTCTTTTTGCAAAGAAAAAAAGTGTTTTGGTAGCATTCAACGAACTGTTTAGCAGTCGAAAGGTTCAAAAAACCTATTGGGCTATAGTGCATAAAAAGCCAGCGCAAAACAAAGAAACATTGAACCATTTTTTGTTTAAAAACAACTTTAAGAAACAAGCAGAAATTGTCCCTGCCCATACCAAAGGAGCTCAAAAATGTTCGCTCAGCTATCGCGTTTTAGAGCAAAACAATTTGGGTTATCTGTTGGAAATTAAACCTAAGACGGGTCGTTTTCATCAAATCAGAGCGCAGTTGGCCCATATTGGACTGCCGATAATTGGAGATGAAAAGTATGGTTCTGATCAAAAATATTTGGCGCTATCCATTTGCCTACACGCAAGAAAGTTGACTTATACGCCTGTAGATTCAAATGATTCCGTTACCTATGAAGCAGCTGCGCCTAGCAATAAGTACTGGAAATTCAAGTCGGTCTAGGTATCAGAGCAATTCTGCTCCTGCCCCATTATGTAGTTTGAAATCATTTCTCGTCTTTTGTAAAAGGGAAACACCGTATGAAAGAAAGTCAACGCCTTTATTTTTTGGATGCATTGCGTGCCTTTGCCATTTTAATGATGCTCCAAGGGCATTTTGTCAGTGGTATTTTAAACCCCCTATTCAAAGACACAACCAATTCCTTTTACAACTTCTGGCTTTATTGTCGGGGCTTTACCGCTCCCGTATTTTTTACAGTAACCGGCTGGGTCGTTCTTTTTTTACTACTTAAAAACCCAACCCAAGGTTTTCGGAATCCGAGGGTCAAAAAGGGCTTGAAACGAGGTTTGGAACTGATTCTGTGGGGCTATGTATTGCGTCTGAATCTTCCGATGCTATTGAACGGTCAGCTGAATGCTTCCTTTCTAAAACCCGATGTCTTACAAATCATTGGCTTAGGCTTAATCTTTACTGTCAGCATCTATGCCTTATTTCATTATTTAAAACAAAGTTTAGGCTTTGTATTTCTTGGCATTGGCCTGTTGATCTTCATAACCGAGCCTTGGTATGTGGACACTACTTTTTCGGTACTACCAAAGTTCCTTGCAGCTTATTTGACCAAGACAAACGGAGGTGTATTCTATCTTTTTCCATGGCTGGGTTATGTGAGTCTTGGGGCTAGTATTGCCCTAGTGTTTGGTCCACAACCCAAGCAGTTTCTAATGAAAAGTATTGGTTTTGCTGTACTTGGCTTGTTGTTGATTTACAAATCATCACCTTTCTTTATCTGGATATACGATCAGACCGATTGGCTACTTTTTAGACAAGTGGCGTACAACAACTTCCTCTTCATCCGCCTAGGCGATGTCTTCCTTTTAGTCGCAGCCTTTATGGCATTGAACCGTATATTCTCTAAAGGCTTTTGGTTGTGGATTGGTCAAAAAACGCTGAGCATATACATTGTTCACTACTTTATCTTTTACGGCAGTCTCTTTGGAATTGGAATCTACAAATACTATAAGTATTCTGGAACACTATTACAGTCTGCTCTTGGAGCCTTGTTATTTATGGCAATTTGTTTGATCGTTACCTATTGCGTCCATCGTTACCGAAGTAAATTATTTTTTATACTTTGGAGTAGCTTAAACATTAAACGAACCCCACCTTACAACTAGTTGGTTATGAAAAAATATAGTATTGCCTTTCTTGGAATTCTCTTATTGTTTTTTGTTGTTAAAAATACATTTTTAGCACCAGACACAGATCATCAAAACTCAGAGTCTCAGTCAGCAGTTCTAAATCTGAACCAAGCAGACTTCAATGTATTGCTCTATTCCAAAGCCAACGGTTGGGTGCACGAAGATGCGATTCCAGCTGCAAAAGAATTGTTCCGTAGCCTTGCCAAAGAGAACAGCTGGAACCTTACCGTAACAGACAACAGTTTGATCTACACTCCTGAACAGCTTGCTTTTTTTGATGTTGTGGTTTGGAACAATGTTACCGGAAACACACTGGACGAAACACAACGAGCGGCCTTTAAAAACTATTTGGAAGGCGGCGGCGGATTTGTTGGTTTCCATGGATCGGGAGACAATTCCCGTCAGTGGGAGTGGTACTATGAAGAAGTTATCCGTGCAGAATTTTCACACCATCCGATGGTACCTCAGTTCCAAATTGGAACCCTCAATAAAGAATGTCCCGAGCGTTTTCCTGCTTGTGAAGCACTTCCATTGCAGTGGGATCAGGAAGAAGAATGGTATGTGTTTTATGACAGTCCCCGAAAGAAAGGAGCCCACATCCTCTATACGCTAGACGAAACCGATATGGTGATGAGCGGTGTTTTGGAAGATGGTACGCTAGAAGATAAAAATTTTGGCATGGGTGAAGATCATCCAATCGTATGGTATAACTGTGTTGGAAAGGGAAAGGCTTTTTATTCTGCCTTGGGGCATAAAGCTGACTATTACAAGAGTCCAAACTACATACAATTACTGACCGAAGCTGTAAATTGGGCCGGAAACCCACTACAAAATTGTACTTTATGAAAATCCTGAGAACACCCGAATCTGCATTTAAAAATATTATAGATTATCCATTTAAGGAAAACTACCATACCACTTCCGATGGTTTAAGAGTTCACTATCTCGATGAAGGAAATCCCGATCATCCTTTAGTTTTACTCCTCCATGGGGAGCCCAGTTGGTCTTTTTTGTACCGCACCATGATTCCAATTTTGGTCGCTGGTGGAATGCGGGTCATTGCACCTGACTTGGTCGGTTTTGGAAAGTCAGATAAGCCCGCAGCGCAATCGGACTATACCTATGCGAAACACATCGATTGGATGCAAGAAGTTCTAGATCATTTGGAATTGAAGAACATCAATATGTTCATTCAAGATTGGGGTGGCTTGATTGGACTGCGGCTGCTGACTGCAAATCCAGATAATTTTGCCACAGTTGTAGCAGCCAATACCATGCTACCAACTGGAAGCGTAACTCCTCCACAAGCCTTTTTGGATTGGCAAAATTTTGCGGCTACAAGCCCGAAATTTGATGTGGCAACTGTTTTACAAAGGGCAACCACAACTACCCTATCTGATGATATTATAGCAGCCTACAATGCACCTTTTCCAACAGAAGAGCACAAAGCAGGTGCCCGTGTTTTTCCAGCTCTAGTTCCAACAACAGAGAAAGACCCAGAAAGTGAAAACAACAAAAAAGCATGGGGTGTTTTAACTCAATGGAGTAAACCTTTTTTATGTTTGTTTAGTGATCAAGATCCAATATCGAAGGGGGGAGATCAAGTTTTTCAAAAGCTAATTCCTGGAACTAAAGGCCAAGAACACCAGACAATTTCGGGAGGCCATTTTTTACAGGAAGATGCTGGTCAAGAAATAGCATCGTTTATGATAGAATTTTACAATAAAAACTAGCTCCTAAAAAATGAAACCTTTTGCCCTCTTAATCTTACTTATTTGTGCCTCCTGTGCAAGCTCAGCCAGTATTGAACCTGAACTTACTGTCACATTGATGCGTATAAATTCGTACACAGAAACCTGCCAAGGTCTAATAGAACAACAATGCTTATTGGTTCAAGAAGGAAGTGCTATTGATACCGATAGTTGGAGCTACTTTTATTCCGAAATAGAAGGCTTTGATTATGAGGAAGGATTCCTTTATGATTTGGAGGTACACATTAGTGCACGTCCAGAACCTATACCTGCGGATGCTTCTTCCCTGCGGTATGTATTGGTTAAAGTTATTTCGAAAACAGCACGTTAAATTAGATGTGCAACGGACGATTTCCAGTTGCCGCTAATGCCGCTTCTTTCACTGCTTCTGCATAAGTTGGATGGGAGTGACTCATACGTGCAATATCTTCCGCAGAAGCTCTAAATTCCATGGCAGTAACAGCCTCGGCTATTAAATCAGCAACTCGAGCACCTACCATATGAACACCCAATACTTCGTCAGTTGCAGCGTCGGCTAATATTTTCACAAACCCGTCCGTGTCCATACTTGCACGTGCACGACCTAAGGCACGCATTGGAAATTGTCCTGTTTTATATTCTACACCAGCTTCTTTCAATTGTTCTTCTGTTTTACCAACAGAGGCAACCTCAGGCCATGTATAAATTACGTTCGGAATTAAATTATAGTCAATGTGTGGTTTTTGACCAGCTAAAAATTCAGCAACCAACACACCTTCTTCTTCAGCTTTGTGAGCTAACATGGTACCTCGAACAACATCTCCAATTGCGTAAATGTTAGACGCAGTAGTTTGTAAGTGATCGTTTACTTCTACCTGGCCACGTTCGTTCAACTGAACTCCAGCTGCTGCTGCATTCAATCCGGCAGTATAGGGTTTTCTTCCAACAGAAACCAAGCAGTAGTCGCCTTCAAAAGAAACATCTTCTCCTTTTTTGTTTGTAGCGGTAATGTGGACGGTGTCTCCAGAACGTTCAACTTTATTTACTCCGTGGGAAAGGTAAAACTTAACCCCTTGTTTTTTCAATACTTTGGTCAACTCACGAGAACAAGCACTATCCATTGCTGGTGTAATACGATCTGCGTATTCAATTACAGAAACTGCAGCTCCTAAACGTCGGTATACTTGTCCGAGTTCCAAACCAATCACTCCCCCGCCGATAACGACCAGGTGTTTTGGGATTTCGCTAAGTTCGAGTGCTTCTGTTGACGTAATCACACGTTCTTTATCTACCGTAATAAAAGGTAGAGAACCCGGTTTAGAACCAGTGGCAATGATGCAGTTTGTTGCTTCAATGGTTTGTTTTTTGTCCCCATCAATTTGAATGTGTGTAGCATCGACAAAACTACCAAGACCTTGAAAAACGGTGATGTTATTTTTGTCCATTAAAAACTCAATCCCTTTCGTTGTTTGCTCTACAACTGCACGTTTCCGTCCAATCATTTTTTCGAAATTAATTTTAATTTCACCAGCAATCTCAATTCCATGGGTATCAAAATGCTTTACAGCATCTTCGTAATGATGAGAAGAATCTAAAAGTGTTTTAGAAGGAATACAACCTACATTCAAACAGGTACCCCCTAGAGTACTGTATTTTTCAATCAAGGCAGTTTTCATCCCAAGTTGGGCACAACGAATTGCAGCAACATAACCTCCAGGTCCAGATCCGATAATAGCAACATCAAATTTACTCATCATTTAATTTTTAAATATTTGCAGTTCAAAAATACGAATGTTTATTCCACTACCCTACTGTTTGAAATTTGATCTTTTAAATTTTAACATTTTTATTTGGTAGTATGCGCATTAGCAAGAGATTAATTCAATACATTGGCAGCACCTTAAATCGTATTGCCTTATGAAAAACATGCTCATCCTCAGTATTTTCGCCTTATTTCTTGTTACAATCAACTCCCTCAAAGCACAAGAGATTACTCAATTTATTGGAGTTATTGAAAATCAATATTACGTAGATGATGTCCGTGTAAAAGGAAAAGATATCAATCAATTAATGCTAAACAATGCAGCAGCAAACCTCCATTGGAAGAAAGCCAAAACTGCAGATATTGTATTTGGAATTTCTTTTGCCGTAAATACTGTTACTTCACTAGTTGTATATGATCAATTGTTAAGAGACAAAACTCCAGCCGGGGGTTTATATGCATTGGCTATTGGAAGCGGAATTATTGAAATATGGTCTGGGATTACAAGCTTGAGTCGCAAAAAGAAAGCAATTCTAGAATACAATAGTGGTTTTGATAAAAAAGAAAAAGTAAGCCTAGTGCCTTTAGGAAATCAAAATGGAATTGGCTTGGCTTTAAAATTTTAAAGAACAAGGTCTTAGAGTTTGCTCAGAGAATCCGTTTTCTATTCTTGACTCCTGCCAAATAAAATTGTATTATTACATTTCATAATACATCCTATGCAACAAGCAACCAAACCGACCATAACCTTGTTGGAAGCTCTACTTCCCGTAGTTATTTTAGTACTCCTATTGTCTTTTAATGTAACTGTTTATGGTGACGATGCCTTAGGGGGCTCTAATCAGTTCATACTACTTATAGGTGCTGCTGTAGCTGCTATTGTTGGCTTTAGAAATAGAGTTACTTATGATCAAATGATCGAAGCCATCGGTTCAAACTTGAAATCTACTACAGGCGCAATTCTTATTTTATTGTTTGTAGGTGCGTTGGCTGGTACTTGGCTGTTGAGTGAAATTATTCCAGAAATGATTAATTACGGCCTTCAAATATAACATCCCAGAATTTTCTTACCCGCCTGTATCGTTATTTGTGCCAACATTTCA
>Ga0115005_10000429_pt1 | contig 32259 bp, 36 predicted proteins | sample ArcOceMetagenome_FD_87163 | JGI IMG/M metagenome (GOLD analysis project Ga0115005, IMG submission 87163) | Marine eukaryotic phytoplankton communities from Arctic Ocean - Arctic Ocean - Greenland ARC118M Metagenome | ecosystem: Environmental > Aquatic > Marine > Oceanic | place: Arctic Ocean...
GACCTTTATGAAGGAAATAAAAATTGAACAAATATTGTTCAATTTTTCAACTATTAAATAATTTATTAAACAAATAATACACATTTTTTTCGACCTTTATGAAGGAAATAAAAATTGAACAAACATTGTTCAATTTTTTAACTATCGAATAAAAAGTGATAACCCCCCCCCTATTATTAAAAAACAATACATTGAAAATAAAAAAAGAATCTATTATAATTCATTAAAATAATTTTTTATTGACGAATAAAAAACAATTATTCAATGGATTATTTTGTTATTTGTTTAATGGATAATAAGTCTTTGTCAGAAAAGCTTATTTTGTTAGTCTCGAAGTTGTCCAAGGTATTCATACACATTTCAATTTTAGCCGTTTTTAAGTCTTACCAGCAAAGCGTTAATCCACAGGTTTTTAAGTATTTTTCCTTTATTTGAAAATTAATGTTTTTCTGTCAATATAAATTGATAAAAAATAACAATTAAAGAATAATACACATTTTTTTCGACCTTTATGAAGGAAAACGAATAATTGAGTAATTATTGTATAATTAATTCTTTGTTGATAAGTAAGGAAGTAATTATTAAGTAATTTAATAAATGATAAATAACGAAAAAGTAATCATTAAAATGTAACATATTAAAAAGTATAAAAAATCATTCATTGTTGTTTATCAAAAAGTAATGATAAAATTCATTATCATTTATTAAAATAATCTCTTATTGATGAATGAAAAAATAATTATTTAATTAATTATTCTGTTGTTAATTCAGTTAATAATAAGTCTTTGTCAGAAAAGGTTATTTCGTTGACCTTGGTATTAACAAGGTATTCATACATATTTCGATTTTAGCCGTTTTTAAGCTTTACTAGCAAACGGTTAATTTAAGGGTTTTAAAAGTATTTTCCTTTTATTTGAGAATTGATATTTTTTTGCCAATAAAGAATAATAAAAAACGATTATTAAAAAATAATACACATTTTTTTCGACCTTTATGAAGGAAAACAAATAATTGGGTAATCATTATATAATTAATTTTTTATTGACGAGTAAGAAAGTAATTATTAAAGAATAGTATATTAAAAAGTATAAAAAATAATTTATTATTATTCATTGAAAAGTAGTGATAAAATTCCCTATCACTTATTAAAATAATCTTTTATTGATGAATGAAAAATGGTTATTTAATTAATTATTCAGTAATTAGTCCAGTTAACAATATACCTTTGTCAGAATGAGTTATTTTGTTAGTCTTGAAATTAACAAGGTATTCATACACATTTCGATTTTAGTCGTTTTTAAGCTTTACTAGTAAAAGGTTGATTTAAGGGTTTTAAAAGTATTTTTCTTTTATTTAAGAATGGATGTTTTTTTGCCGATAAAAAATGATAAAAAACAATCATTAAAAAATAATACACATTTTTTTCGACCTTTATGAAGGAAAACAAATAATTGAATAGTTATTATATAATTAGTTTTTTATTGACGAGTAAGAAAGTAATTATTAAATAATTTAGTAAATGATAAATAAAATATTAGAAAGTATAATAAATAATTTATTATCATCTATTAAAATAATCTTTTATTGATCAATGGAAAAATAGTTTTTTAATTAATCATTCCGTTAGTAGTTCTGTTAAGAATAAGTCTTTGTCAGAAAAAGTTATTTCGTTGATCTTGAAATTAACAAGGTACTCACACACATCTCGGTTTTAGCTGTTTTTACTCTTCACTGGTAAACGGTTAATTTAAGAGTTTTTAGGGTATTTTTCTTTTATTTAAGAATGGAGGTTCTTTTGTCAATAAAGAATGATAAAAAACAATCATTAAAAAATAATACACATTTTTTTCGAGCTTTATGAAGGAAAAAATCATAATAAAATTTATTATCGTTCATTAAAATAATTTTTTATTGACGAATAAAAAATAATTATTTAATGAATTATTCCATTATTTGTCTAATTAACAATAAGCTTTTATCAGGAACTCGTTCATTTAATAGTTTTTTAACTATTTTTTTTATTTAAAAATTGATGTTTTTCCGTTAATAAAAAATGATAAAAAAACAATGATTAAAAAATAATATACATTTTTTTTGATCTTTGTGAAAAAAGGGAATAAAAGTTATTACTTTTTAGAAGATATACTTCGAAGTCCCATGGAAAAAAAAAATAAATTTTTAAATTTGAAAAAAACTACATAAATGATTACCCATTTTTACACTTATTGTGACAGCCCTGCATATTGGCAAACTTCTTTACAAGAACCTGCAAGTATTACAATGGAAGGTATTTTACTTTTCAACAAACACCTGTTATTTTTATTAACAGTTATTGTTTTATTTATTGCATGGTTATTAGCATACACTATTTATTATTTTGTTGAATTCAATAATAAATACAATTCTAAATTCGTACACTCTAAAGAATTAGAAATAGTTTGGACAACTATTCCGGCTTTAATTTTATTAATACTTTCTACCCCATCTTTCACCTTATTATACGCTATGGACGAGATTTCAGAACCAGAATTGTCATTAAAAATTTTAGGTCACCAATGGTTTTGGAGTTATGAAATTTCTGACTTTAATTCTTGTCAAAAACAAGAGCAAAGTTTAAAATACGTTTGTTACATGATGGTTTTAGACGGTTTACCTAAAACAAAACAAGGTTATTTTAGGTTATTAGAAACTAATAAACGAGTGATTCTACCAACAAATACTCATTTAAGATTACTAGTAAGTGCTGCTGATGTTTTACACAGCTGGACTGTTCCTTCTTTTGGTTTAAAAGTTGATGCTTGCCCCGGTCGGTTAAATCAATTAAATTTGTTCATTAAACGAGTTGGAGTTTTTTTTGGTCAATGTAGTGAAATTTGCGGGGTAAATCATGGATTTATGCCGATAGTTGTTGTATCATTACCAACTTTACAGTTTCATCACTATATTATGACTAAATTAGAATTAGGTTAGTTATAACTGAAAAAAATGACATTAAAAAAAAAAGATTTAAAAAAGAAAATTAAAAATTTTACTATTAATTTTGGCCCACAGCATCCTGCAGCTCATGGTGTTCTTCGACTAGTTCTTGAACTAAAAGGTGAGATTGTTGAGCGAGCTGATCCACATATAGGGTTACTTCACAGGGGTACTGAAAAGCTTATAGAACACAAAAATTATTTACAAGCTTTACCGTATTTTGACAGATTAGATTATGTTTCCATGATGGCGCAAGAACATACATATTCTTTAGCTGTAGAAAAATTACTTAATGCTCAAATTCCATTACGAGCTCAGTATATTCGGGTTTTATTCGCAGAAATAACACGAATTTTAAATCATTTACTTGCTGTTGGATGCCATGCAATGGACGTCGGTGCTATGACTCCATTTTTATGGTCGTACGAAGAACGTGAAAAATTGATGGAATTTTATGAGCGAGTTTCCGGTGCACGTATGCATGCAGCATACTTCCGTCCTGGTGGTGTATCTATGGATATTCCTGCAGGTTTGTTGAATGATATTTTTTTATTTGCAGAGCAATTTAATATTAGATTGTTAGAAGTGGAAGAAATGCTAACCGAAAATCGTATTTGGAAACAACGGCTTGTAGATGTGGGAGTTGTTTCTGCCACAGATGCTCAAGAATGGGGTTTTAGTGGTGTTATGTTACGAGGTTCTGGTTTTAACTGGGATTTAAGAAAAAGTCAGCCTTACGAAGTATACGACGAGTTGTCTTTTGATGTACCAACTGGAACAAATGGTGATTGTTATGATAGATATTTAATTCGTATTTTTGAAATGAAAGAGTCTTTAAAAATTATCGAGCAGTGTTTAAATCAAATTCCTTCTGGGTTAATTAAAAGCTCAGATAAAAAATTTACACCGCCTTCTAGAAAAGATATTAAACAATCTATGGAGTCTTTAATTCATCATTTCAAAATTTATACTCAAGGGTTTAGTATTCCGTTTAACGAAACCTATACTGCAAGTGAAGCACCAAAAGGAGAATTTGGTGTGTATCTTGTTTCAAATAATACGAACAGACCTTATCGATGTAAAATTAAAGCTCCTGGTTTTGCACATTTACAAGCATTAGATCATATGTCAAAAGGACATTTAATTGCTGATGTTGTTACAATTATTGGAACACAAGATATTGTGTTTGGTGAAGTTGATCGATAGTGAAAAAATTTAAAAATGATTGTTATAAATAAAAAATTACAAAAAACGTTAAGTGTTTTTTCAAATGGTAGTTTGTTAACGACTTTTATTTATCACGATTTAAAAAAAACTTCAAAAATTACCTTCTCTGAAAAAGATTTTAAAATTTTTGAAAAAAATTCAAAAAATAAATTGTCTAAAAACAATAATGCTCCAAACACTTTAATCGGTTATAGAAAAAAGTTATTTGCGTAGGTTTAAATTTATTAAATGAAAAATCAAGTATATAAAGATAAAAATAAAAGAAATTTAAATTCAAAATTTGAAAATAAACGTATTATTTTAAAAAGTATTGCAAAAAATAACAATATTAGTAAGATTATTCGATGGAATTCCGAATTGAAGTTAACAAGCTTAAATTCTAACAGTCATAAAACCCGTATTGTTACAAGGTGCGCGTTTACTGGTCGAAAAAATAAATTTAATCCAATGTTTAGGTTTTCACGATTATCATTTCTAAAGTTTGCCCGACATGGTTTCATTAGTGGTATTAAAAAATCTGCACGATAAAAGTTTAAAAGGATCCAAATAAAATTGTAAACATTTGTTGACTAAGAACTGTGCTAAATATCAAAGAATTATAAATGTTATTAAATAGTTCAATTTATCAATTTGTGACTCGATGGCTTTTTTCTACAAATCATAAAGATATCGGTACATTGTACCTTATTTTTGGTGCAGTATCAGGTGTTGCTGGTACAGCATTATCTTTATATATCCGAATTACATTAGCACAGCCTAATAGTAGTTTTCTAGAGCATAATCATCAAATGTATAATGTTATTGTAACAGGGCACGCTTTTGTTATGATTTTCTTTATGGTTATGCCTACTTTAATTGGTGGTTTTGGTAACTGGTTTGTACCTCTAATGATTGGTGCTCCAGATATGGCATTTCCACGAATGAACAATATTAGTTTTTGGTTACTACCACCATCATTACTATTGTTAATAGCTTCAATTTTATCAGAAGCTGGTGTGGGTACTGGTTGGACCGTGTATCCTCCTTTATCTAGTGGTACTTCACATTCAGGAGGTGCTGTTGATTTAGCTATTTTTAGTTTACACTTATCAGGAGCTTCATCAATTTTAGGTGCTATAAACTTTATTTGTACCATTTTTAACATGCGAGTTAAAAGTTTATCGTTCCATAAATTACCACTATTTGTATGGGCTGTATTAATAACAGCATTTTTACTTTTATTATCATTACCTGTTTTAGCAGGTGCTATTACAATGTTATTAACAGATAGAAATTTCAATACAACATTCTTTGATCCTGCTGGTGGAGGTGACCCAATTTTATACCAACATTTATTTTGGTTTTTTGGACACCCAGAAGTTTATATTTTAATTTTACCTGGATTTGGTATTGTTAGTCATATTATTGTTAGTATGGCAAGAAAACCCATTTTTGGTTATTTAGGAATGGTTTACGCTATGTTTTCAATTGGAGTACTAGGGTTTATTGTATGGGCACACCATATGTATACTGTTGGTTTAGATATTGATACTAGAGCTTATTTTACCGCAGCTACCATGATTATTGCAATTCCTACTGGGATTAAAATTTTCAGTTGGTTAGCAACTTTGTGGGGTGGTTCTATTGATTTAAGAACTCCTGGATTATTTGCGATTGGCTTCATTTTTTTATTCACTGTAGGTGGTGTTACAGGTGTTGTATTAGCAAACTCTGGTATTGATATTGCATTACATGATACTTATTATGTTGTTGCTCATTTCCATTATGTGTTGTCAATGGGAGCAGTGTTCTCTATGTTAGGTGGTGTTTATTTTTGGTTCGACAAACTTACTGGTGTAAGATATTCAGAAATTTTAGGTAAAATTCATTTTTGGGGTTTCTTCTCTGGTGTAAATTTAACTTTTTTCCCTATGCACTTTCTAGGTGTTGCAGGTATGCCTCGACGAATTCCTGATTATCCAGATGCTTTTTATACTTTTAATAAATTAGCTTCATGGGGATCTTACGTGTCCGCAATTTCTTCTTTATTTTTCTTTTATGTTGTTTACGAAGCTTTTGCATCTAATAGAAAAGTTCAAAATGAAAACTAATTAAAATTAAAAAATATATATGAATAAACAAATAATCGTAGAAAATTTACAGTCACTATCAAAAGTGTGTCCTTTAGAAAAAATTCAAATATTTAATGACAGTTTAATTTTAGTTGTCAAACCTGATGTTCTTTTCGATGTCTTGTTATTTTTAAAAAATCATATTTTGTACCAATTTACTTTATTAACGTGTATTTCAGGAGTAGATTATCCTGCGAACAAGTATCGGTTCCAAATTGTTTATGAATTATTAAGTATTCGATATAATTTTCGAATACGAGTTAAGACATTTACTTATGAATTATTAGGAATAGATTCTTGTGAAAGTCTGTTTCCAGCAGCAGGATGGTACGAATGTGAGATTTGGGATATGTATGGCGTATTTTTCAAAAATCATTCAAATTTAAAGCGTATTTTAACCGATTACGGCTTTGAAGGTTATCCTTTGCGAAAAGATTTTCCTTTAAGTGGTTTTATTGAAATGCGTTATAGTGAAGTTGAAAAACGTGTTGTTAACGAATCGTTAGAATTATGTCAAGAATACAGAACTTTTGCTTTTTTGTCACCGTGGGAATCTCAAAACAATTCTTAATGGGGTATAGCCAAGCGGTAAGGCCCTCGTTTTTGGTACGGGTATTCAAAGGTTCAAATCCTTTTACCCCAAAATTTAAAGTAATTAGCTCAATTGGTAGAGCGTCTCGCTTACAACGAGGCTGTTGGTGGTTCGAGTCCATTATTACTTATAATAAAATGTATTTAATTTTAGTATTTTTACCTTTAATTGGGTCAATAACTGCTGGTTTGTTCGGCAGAAAACTAGGCCCAAAAGGTTCATCTATTGTAACTGTTACGTTACTTTTTATAACTTTTTTGATTTCTGTTTTTGTTTTTTACGAGGTAGCTCTAATCGGTTCACCTACTTATATTAAATCAGTAACTTGGATTAATTCAGAGATGTTAAACGTTGATTGGGGTTTTTTATTTGATACTTTAACAGTAACGATGTGTTGCATAGTTACATTTGTTTCTACTTTGGTTCACTTATATTCGACAGAATATATGGCACATGATCCACACTTACCTCGATTTATGTCGTATTTATCTTTGTTTACATTTTTTATGTTAATTTTAGTAACAGCTGATAATTTTGTTCAAATGTTTGTTGGTTGGGAAGGTGTTGGTTTATGTTCTTATTTATTAATTAATTTTTGGTTCACAAGAATTCAAGCAAACAAGGCCGCTATTAAAGCTATGGTATTAAATCGAATTGGTGATTTTGGTTTAGTTTTAGGTATTTTAATTATCTTTGTTAAATATAAAGCTGTAGATTATGCTACAGTGTTCGCAATGACACCTTTATTTATTAATGATAATTTTATTTTTCTAAATATGAGTTTTAATTTAATTGATATCATTGGGTTTTTGTTGTTCGTTGGTGCTGTAGGAAAATCGGCACAGTTGGGATTACATACTTGGTTACCTGATGCAATGGAAGGTCCAACTCCAGTTTCTGCATTAATTCATGCAGCGACAATGGTTACTGCTGGCGTTTTTTTAATCGCAAGAAGTTCACCACTATTTGAGTACACTCCAAGTATGTTAAAAATTATTACTGTTTTAGGTGCTTGTACAGCATTTTTCGCAGCCACAGTTGGTTTAGTACAAAATGACTTAAAAAGAGTAATTGCCTATTCAACATGTAGTCAATTAGGGTACATGGTTTTTGCTTGTGGGTTGTCTAACTATTCCGTAGGAATTTTCCATTTAGCAAACCACGCGTTTTTCAAAGCCTTACTTTTCTTGGGTGCAGGTTCGGTTATACATGCCGTTGCTGACGAACAGGATATGCGGAAAATGGGAGGTTTAAAAACTTTAGTGCCGTTTACATATTCGATGATGGTAATAGGTTCTCTTGCATTGATTGGATTCCCGTTTTTAACAGGTTTTTATTCAAAAGACGTGATTTTAGAGGTTGCTTATGGAAAATATACAGCAGAAGGTCATTTCAGCTATATACTAGGTTCTATCGGAGCTTTCTTAACAGCATTTTATTCAACACGTTTATTATATTTAACTTTTTTGTCAAACCCTAATGGTTATAAATCAGTAATTTGCGCAGCTTACGATTCCTCGTATCAAATTTGTATTGCACTAGCTGTTTTATCTATTCCAAGTATGTTTATTGGTTTTTATACTAAGGATATGATTATTGGTTTGGGAACTGATTTTTGGGGTAACTCTTTGTATGTTTTACCTGAAAACATGAATATGATCGATGCAGAATTTATCGAGCACTCGTATAAGGTTTTACCAGTAATTTTAAGTTTGTGCGGTGCTTCTAGTTCATTTTTATTATACACATTTGGTAGTAAAATAATTTTTCAGTTCAAAGTTTCTACTTTAGGTAAAAAAATTTATAATTTTTTAAATAAAAAATGGTTTTTCGATAAAGTTTATAATGAGCATATAGGTCAATTTTTTTTCCGGTTTGGTTATAATGTCAGTTACAAAATTATCGACAGAGGTATCATTGAAATGTTTGGCCCTATGGGGCTATCTTACGGTATTTCAAATAAGGCTGTTTATGTGAAAAGTTTACAAACAAATTATTTGTACCATGCAACTTTCTTAATTCTTGTTGGGAGTACTTTATTATTAGGAATTCGGCAATTTTGGTTGGTTTTTGGTGAGTTCGTAGACTTTAGAGTTTTCATTATCTTTTTTAGTCTAGGGTTTTATCTAATAAATCCTTGGAAAAAATAACACAAAAATAAAATTTAACATTTTTAGCTCAGTTGGATAGAGCAATAGCCTTCTAAGCTGGCGGTCACAGGTTCGAATCCTGTAAAATGTAAAATAAAATTTTTATTACACATAAATGAAAATCATTAAATTAATTATAAACAGTTTCAAATCTGTAAATGGTAAAAGACATTTTAGTATTGTTTCAAAAAACAATATGCTTAACAACGAACAATTCAAATATTTAAAAACTCGACATACTTGGCATTTAGTTGATCCAAGCCCTTGGCCTTTAGTAGCTTCACTTGGAGCTTTTTTTATGACATCGGGAGGTGTGTTGTATATGCATAATTTTGCTGGAGGTGGTCGATTATGTTTTACAGGTTTTATTACGATTTTATACGTTATGTATATTTGGTGGAGAGATATTATTCGAGAAGCTACTTTTGAGGAACAACACACTTTTTCTGTTCAACGAGGGTTAAGACTTGGAATGATTTTATTTATCGTTTCAGAAATTATGTTTTTTTTCGCATTTTTTTGGGCGTTTTTCCATTCTAGTTTATCACCTGCATTTAATATTGGAGGAGTTTGGCCTCCTGTTGCTGTTGAAACAATACCGTCTTCAGGAATTCCTTTAACAAATACTTTTTTTTTGTTAAGTTCTGGGGCAACTGTTACCTGGGCACACCATGCAATTATTGTTAGAGCTAAAAAGCAAGCAATTATTAGCTTGATTTTAACAATCATTTTAGCAGCAATTTTCACTTTTTTTCAAGGTCTTGAATACGTAGACGCACCATTCACAATTACTGATAGTGTTTTTGGTTCATGTTTTTATTTAGCAACAGGGTTTCACGGTTTTCATGTGTTTGTTGGTACTGTGTCATTAGTTGTTTCTTTAATTCGTATTATGTTGAATCATTTTACGTTCACTCATCACTTTGGTTTCGAATCTGCTGCTTGGTATTGGCATTTCGTTGACGTTGTATGGTTATTCTTATTTATAACTGTATATTGGTGGGGTGGTGTTCATTAAATTATAAAAACCAAAATGATGGAATTGGTAGACATGCTAGGTTTAGGTTCTAGTTCTTTTCAAAGGAGTAAGGGTTCAAGTCCCTTTTTTGGTAGACGTACAAATTATAGTTTAAAAAAATAGTAGAATATTAAATATTTTTCTTTTATTTTTAAATCGATGTTTTTTCGTCAATAAAAAATGATAAAAAAACAATTATTAAAAAATAATACATTAAAGAGTACAAAAAGTAATTTATTATCATTTATTAAAATAATCTTTTATTGACGAATAAAAAAATAATTATTTGTTTAAACAATAATAAGTCTTTGTCAGAAAAAGTTATTTTGTTGGTTTTGGGTTATGCAAGGTATTCATACACATTTCAATTTTAGTCGTTTTTAAGTCTTACCAGCAAGTCGTTAGTTTAAAGGTTTTTTTATTACTTAAAGGATATAAGAAACTTTATTAAGACCCTTATTTCAGCGTATAGTAAAGATAATACTTATTACAAGTCTTCGTAACTATTAAATAAAATGAGCAAATGTTTGTTTTTCAGTACGAAAAGCTTTAGAACACTTGATCATAGTACTAGATTGCTTACTATACTGGTCTTTTCCTCCAAGATAAAAGTCGTTTATCCAAATTTTCAATTTTGTCGAAAAAACCTTTACTTTATTTTTTCTCAAAAAGCTAATAGGCTCTACAAAATTGTTAGATGTATTTTTAATTGAATGCAGGCTGTCATTTGTACCAACTCCACTAGTTGCTGTATATAAAAATCCTGTAAACTTTTTAAAGTTGTTTAAATTGTTATTATTGAAACTAATAATCGAGTTGTATTTGTAATTATTCGAAAAGTTAATTTTTTTTGAACAAGAAAAAAGTTTTCTAATGATTTGCCAATCTTCTTTAGTTTGTTTGTTTGTTGACACAAACTTTACAGTCTTTTTAAAGATACCTTCTGTATTTAAATATGTCCCACTTGCTTCAAAAAAGACATTGTTAGGTAAGTTAAGGTAATTGCAAATTTTGTATTGTGACTTTAGATTGTTAAAGCCGTTTGTTATTAAACCATTGTTTTGTTCAAGACAGAATTTAGGTAATGAATCTGTAAACCTTTCATATTTTAATAACTTTATATTAACGATTTTTTTTAAATTTGCTATTTGTGTAGATGCATTCAAAAAATAAAGCCCACTACTTGAATTTAAGTCGTTTTCTGAAAACGATTTAAAGTTACCTAAGTAGTTGACACCTGCTTCATTTACAGAAGAACTTACGATATTTAAGTTATCCCAATTAGGGTTACTTCGTTTAATATTTTTTTTTATTAAATTTAAAATTTCAAAAAGACTCGCAGAATCTTTTCGCTGAAACACACTTGAACTCACAATAATAGTGGTTTTACTATTAGATAGTTCTTGACAAAGAGAGTTGTCTCCTTCAGTTAGTGACTTTAAACTTTTAGTATTGAAGCCTAAATAAGATACAGGAAACGTTAAATCTGTAGCAGAACCAACTGATAAAACTTTAAAACTACCGTTTAAGTAACGTTTCCGTAACTTAATATTTAAGCTTGAGCTTTCATATCGGCTGTTTAATCCTATTAATAAACACAAATTAGAATTATTTAACTGGTTTGTTAAATCATGATAATTATTTGTTAAAAAAGAAGTTTCAAAGTCGACGTTGGTTAAACCATTTTCAGCTTTTCGTAATTTTACAAACGAATATTTTTTTGAAAACAATATTAATAAATTTAAAACTTCCAAATTTATATTGTTGCTAAGAATGATATATAAATTTTTTGTTTTAAAGAAATGCTTATTTAAATGATCTTGAAAATACAAAGTTAATATAATTTCATTTAATAAAAGTTTCCATGTATCTGACATTGCAATAGTACCTTCGTTTGTAGTTAAAAACCCTTTTAAAACTCTTTCAGGAGAAAACATACCATCAAAAGCGAACCTTGTTTTGTCTGAAATCCAATTAGTACTATTTGTACTAGGATCGTACTCAGGTGTAATTTTAATAATTTGGTTATTTTTCACAAAAACTTGTATGTTTGTAGCAAAGCCATCAGAAAAGTCTAAAGAGCTTACACTTTTCAATTCCCAATTTCGACTAACGAATGGGTAGGGTTTAGACGTTAAAGCACCTACAGGACATAAGTCAATAATGTTTCCAGACAATTCTGATTGAAAAGTTTTTGTTACATATGTACCTATTTCGCTATCTAGTCCTCTTCCAAACATACCAAGATCTTCGGTTCCAGCAATTTCACTTGCGAATCTTACACATCTTGTACAATGAATACATCGAGTCATGACTGTTTTTACGATAGGCCCTATGTTTTTGTCCGTTACCACTCGTTTAAAATTATAAAATCTTTTTTTAGCCACACCAAAAAAAAGAGATTGGTCTTGTAAGTCACACTCACCCCCCTGATCACAAATAGGACAATCTAATGGGTGATTTAATAATAAGAATTCTAAAACATTTTCTCTAGCTTTTTTAACTAAAGGACTGTTGGTGAATACTTCACTATTATTTAAGCATGATTTTGCGCTCATAGCACAAGACACAATTGGTTTTGGTGAATTTTTTAATTCTACTAAACACATACGGCAGTTTCCTGAAATAGATAGATTTTTGTGATAACAATAATGAGGTATGTTAATGCCAATTGTTTCACAGTATTCAATCAATGGAGCATTATGTTTCCAATAATCATTTTTATGACTACTTTGAAATTCTAATGCGTAATTAAATTTTACGTTGTTGATATGAAAGTATTTTAACGATTTCATTTTTATATTTTTTTGGGAATGTAGCTTAACTTGGTTAAAGCGTCGGCCTGTCACGTCGAAGACTGCGGGTTCAAGTCCCGTCTTTCCCGTAATACTCTTAAAATAAAGCTAACTTTTGATGTTCTTAACTTTATCCATTTGAATTGTTTGTTTAAGCTTGTAGTAGGTTGTTAAAATCGCTAAGCCTATCGCAGATTCCGTAGCAGCAATAGTTAAAATAAACAAAACGAACACGGTTCCTGTTATGTCATCAAGATATATCGAAAAAATTATAAAGTTTAAGTTTACCGAAAGTAACATTAATTCTACAGACATTATTGTTATTAAGATATTTTTTCGGTTTAAAACAAGGCCTAAAGATCCTATTAAAAACAAGACTATGGTAATAGATAAAATAAGATTTATATTTGTAGTAATCATGTATATGCTAATTTTTTATGTCAAAAAATTGGGTACACTGGGATTTGAACCCAAGACCTGTGGATTAAAAGTCCAATGCTCTACCGCTGAGCTATATACCCATTTAACGTTATAAATAAAATCAAGAGTTTTCTTGATTAAAATTATAATGCAAAAAGAATTAAGAATCCCATCATTAAAGAGAATAGTGCAATAGCCTCAGTTAACGCGAATCCAAAAATTGCAAGTTTAAATAACTCGTCTTTTAAAGAAGGGTTTCTAGATACACCGATTACTAAAGCACCGAATACGGTACCAATACCTACTCCAGCTCCTGCTAACCCAATGGTAGCTAAGCCAGCCCCTATAAATTTTGCTGCTTGTAATAACATAAAATAGTTTTATTATTATTTAAAATAAATAAATGAAATACAGTTTCGGAAACTTTAAAGCAGCCAATTCTGAAAATTTAAAGTTTGTCATCAAAATTTTTAAGTAATTGTCTTATATGTTTCATTTTCGTGGTACAAATTTTAGTTAAAAACTTTTGTTTTAACAGGCAGTTTCGCTCCACCAGTTTTAAAAGCTGAAACAGCAATGTTTGGTGTCACACCGCATAGTTCAAATAGGACGCACCCGCCTCCAATTTTAACGGCCCAATGGCTTACAGCTCCTTTTCCTTTACCCATCCGGACTTCAGTAGGTTTAGCTGTAATTGGTTGGTCTGGAAAAACTCTGATCCATAGTTTACCTTTCCTTTTTATTTTTCTGTTTATAGCTTGTCTAGCTGCTTCTATCTGTCTTGCAGAAATAGTCCCAGACTCGATCGCTTTTAATCCTATTGTACCAAATTTTAATTTATTTGATTTAAACTCTAGTTTTGGAAGCGTACCTTTCCGCGTTTTTTTGTATTTCGATCTTCTTGGTTGTAAAAACATAATTTTTAAAGTTTAACTTTTTTCACAAATCCACACTTTGATCCCGAAAGTACCATTTGGTGTGTATGCTGTGTCTTCATAATAATCTATCGTTGAGTCAAATGATTGCAGAGATACTGATTTAACTTTAATCATTTTTTGACTAGAACGTTGTGCCCCGTTAAACCGTCCACTTATTATAATTTTAACCCCCTTTATGGTAGAAAATTTTGAAACAAGGGTTTGAAAAGTTGTTTTCAATAAAAAAAGTATAAATCCGTGTCGCTTTTTCTGTTTTTTAAAATAAAACGAAATTGATTCTGCGATAAGTTTTGCTGAATTTTTTTCTGTAACCGCAATAAACATAGCTTTAATTAACTCTTTATGTAACGGATTTCTTAAAAATCGTTTTGAGTGCCTCAATATGTTACGGTATTGAAATGCTTTTGTTTTAGAATTATTAATTAGAAATTCAAATTTTTTACTTAAATTTTGTACTTTAAAAGTTATTGCTTTATTATTTAAGAATGTACTTAAATCAACTGCAAGAACATTATTAACCATATGACTCATCATTTCTTTGTTATTTTTAAAAGAAGAAAGATCATCAGTTGTACTATCAGAAACTTCGTCACTACGATTATACAGTTTTGTAGTTTCAGTCTTTTTTTCAAAAAAACTAATAAAAAAGTTCGCGGTTGTTTGATTATATTCAATCTTACAGTTATGTAAAATTAAACCGTAAAGTTTAAAAGTTTTATTTAAATAATTTAAAATTTCAACGTTTCTGTATAGTAATACTGAAGACTCTTCTTGATTTTTTTCAATATATCTTGATTTCCACTCGGCGTTTTTTAAACTTAAACTAAAAATTGTTGAATTTGTTTTTTGTCCCATAAAATAAAATTGTTGAAGTTACTTTTTTTTTTTTTTAAACGAAAACTGTTTACGTGTAGGTGAAAATTCACCTAATTTGTGCCCAATCATAGCTTCGGTGATTCTGAGTTTTGAAAACTCTTTACCATTGTAGACGTTAATTGTTAAACCTACAAATTGCGGTACAATAGTAGATTCTCTATTATTTGTAAAAATCTCATTTTTGGTTGTATCACATTCTTGTAACAGACTATTTGCTACAAAAGGTCCTTTCCATTTAGCTCTACTCATTTTTAATTTCGTTTTATTAAGATTAATTTATTCTGTGATCTACTGGTTTTTCCTCCTTTGGTAGGTTTTCCCCAAGGGGTTACTGAGGTTCTACCCCCAGAACTCTTACCTTCACCTCCTCCATGAGGGTGATCGATAGGATTCATGGCAACCCCTCGTACAGTAGGGCGTTTGTTTAACCAACGAGATCTTCCAGCTTTTCCTATAGTTGTTAGGGAAAGAAACTCGTTAGAAACTACTCCAATTGTAGCAAAACAATTATTTGATACGTTTCTATGTTCACCTGAGCTCAATTTTAGTTGGCCAGAAGTGGCTGTCTTTTTCACAAGTTGGGAATAAGTACCTGCAGCTCTACTTACTTGAGCTTTCTTTTTCTTTTTTACAGACACGTTATGGATTAAACTTCCGACAGGTATTTGGTCAATAGAAAGTGAGTGCCCATTTTTAGGTTCAGCGTGTTTACCAGATTTAACTATATCTCCGATATTTAAACCTTTCGGAGCTAATATATATTCATATTTATTAGTTTTGATGTTATAAATAGATGCTATATTCGCTGTCCGGTATGGGTCATACTCTAAGCTTGTAACTATAAAAACAGCGTCAATTGTCCTGTTAAAGTTTATTTGTCTATAACGTTTTTTGTGTCCCCCTCCTCTGTGCCAAGATGTGATTTGACCTTCAGGCCCTCGACCAGTGCTCTTTTTAAAACCTTTTATCTTATTTTTAAGAAGAGGTTTTTTTTTCAAGTTTGATTTGTTTAATTGAATTAAATTACGTTGTGATGGTGTAGTTGGCTTAAAAGTTTTAAGTTTCATTTTAGCGATAAATTATTTTTGTTTAAATTATGATTTCATTAAATATATTAAATTTGCAAAAAAAACATGTAAAGAATTTAAAGTCTGCCAATGTTTATAAACAAAATTTGTATGACTTATTAAAAGAACTAAATCGGTTAAAATCTAGTAGGTTGGCCTCTAAAATGTTAAAGAATAAAATAACAAGCAATTTACATTCCGAATTTTCTCAATTTAAACATACAAATTCTTTCAATTTTGAAAAGAAAAATTTGATAAGTTATATTATAAGTATTAACTTGTCTCCCACGAACACTTTAGTCACTATTACTTACCCAAATGGTGAACCTAAAATGTCTTTTTCTGCTGGATCCGTAGGGTTAACGAAGCGACAAAAAAAAATTCAACCGATGGCATTAATAAAAATATTTAAATCTTTACTTATAAAAACCTGGTTTTTAATTAATAAGCCCGTAGCTATTCATTTTAAAAATAATGCATCTTTCCATGAATCTTTAATAATTAAGGCACTACGGGACAAATTAATTATCAAATCAATTCAGAGTTATAAATTATCTCCTCACAATGGTTGTCGTCCTAAAAAACGAAAACGATTTAAACGAAGAACTAAACGAATGGTTTTACGTTAACGTTTAAAGAAAGAATGACTGAGCGGTTTAAAGTGGCAGATTGTAAATCTGTTGGGTTTACCCATCGTAGGTTCGAATCCTACTTCTTTCTTCAAGTTATTATCGAAATATAACGCAGCCCGGTAGCGTGCCTGTTTTGGGTACAGGAAGTCATGTGTTCGAATCACATTATTTCGATTTTTATTTTTTCATTTTATAATAAGGGAGTTTCAAAAGTTTTTCTAATGACTTATTTAGGATTTTTATGTTATTAGTATGGTTTGGGGTCGAAATTCTTGTAAGTTGGGCCGTAGAGTAAATTTTATCATTTAATCGTACACCTAACATACATATTAACGGGTTCAGATTAACTAGTTTTTGGAAATTTGTTAAATCTTTAGTATTTTTGTCAAAATGTATAAAACAAATCGAACTGTTTATTAACTTATCCGTATTTTTAAAAATAGACTTTTTTAAAAATTTTTTTGATAAAGTGTTATAAATTTTATAATATTTTAAATTATAACCATGCAAAACTTGTTCAGTTTTTAACCAGTTTTTTGAGTTCAGATTAGATACGTTATACATAAAAAATATTGGGTTTTTTTGAAAGTAATTTTTTGTTTTCTGTAATCTGTAACGTTTTAGCTCGAATTTCATTATTTTTAGAATTAGGCTCGGCAGGACTTGAACCTGCGACTAAACCGTTATGAGCGGTACGTTCTACCCCTGAACTACAAGCCTTTTAAACGCGTATAACAAAACACGCAAGTAATATAAACCAATAAATAAAAATAAATGGGTAGTTTTAGTTTTGGTCAATTAATTATTCTGTTTTTGTTTTTTTTGTTGGTATTTGGTGATTTTTCAAAATTGCTAGCAAATTTAAAAACAGCTATAAAAAAACAAAGTCGTAAGGTACCGAAAAAAAAAAACAGGAAAAAAGGGAGTTGAACCCCTGACCTTTGGTTTTGGAAACCACTGTTCTACCAACTGAACTATTTTCCTATATATAGTATAAAACATGTTAAATAAATATTTTCTTGAAATCCGAAACCGCATGATATTGGTAATTGTTTCTTGGATTTTAACTATTATATTTGCCTATTTAAACAAAGAAGCATTATTATTTTTATCAATAAAGCCTAATATAGGATCTTTTGACAAAACTTCTTTTTACTTTATCTCTACCAACGTAACAGACGTGTTTTCAGTATATTTATCATTTGCTTATTTTGTAGGTTTTCAATTAACTTTTATTTATTTGTTATATAATGTTTATATGTTCTTCATACCAGCATTATATAATAAAGAGCGAAAAAACTTATCTTTTTTTTTGAAATTAAGTTTTAGTTTATGGTTATTAAGTTTATTGATCTTAAATAAATTAGTACTACCACTTTGTTGGGAGTTTTTTTCAAGTTTTCAAAGTTCGTCAACAAATTCTGTTAATATATTTTTAGAAATAAGAATTACTGAATTTTTTTCTTTGTATGTTTTAACTTATTACGTCACAACGTACGCAGTTCAATGTTTTGTCATTTTGTTTTCAGCAATAAGTATTTTAAAAAAAAAATTAGTTTTTATTAGAGCCACTCGAAAAGTGTTTCATTTAGCTTTTTTCGTTTTAGCTACTTTAATAACACCTCCTGATGTAATTAGTCAATTGGTGTTGGGTAGTATTTTTATTTTGATATACGAATTAGTAATAATTATTATTATTTTAAAAGATTTTAGAGTTAGTTAGGCAACCAATTAAAACTGGTAAGCAAACAAACTGTAAATATTAAGTACCCTAACGAAAGTGGTAAAAAAGATTTCCAACCAATATGCATAAGTTGGTCATATCTATATCGAGGTAAAGCTGCTCTTGTTAAAATAAAAAAAACAACACCTAAAACAATCTTAAGTGAAAGCCAAAAGCTTCCTGGTAAGAAAAAAATATCAAGTAACGGTAACCATCCTCCTAAAAATAGAATTGAAGAAAAAACACTCATTAAAAGCATGTTGGCATATTCACCTAAAAAGAACAACGCAAAGGTCATTGCCGAATATTCAACGTTATAACCCGATACTAATTCAGCTTCAGCTTCAGGTAAATCAAATGGGTGTCGATTAGTTTCCGCTAGCATAGATATATAAAATAATACAAACATAGGGAATAAAGGTATTATAAACCAAACTTTTTCTTGAGCCAATGTAATTGTACTTAGATTAAAAGAACCTGCGCAAACACAAATATTAACAATTATAAATCCTATAGATACTTCATAAGAAATCATTTGCGCAGCAGATCTTAAAGAGCCTAAAAACGGGTATTTTGAATTACTTGACCATCCGGCCATAACTATACCGTATACACTTAAAGATGAAATAGCAAACAAATACAAAACACCTAAATTCATATCAGAAATTACTATAGTTTCTGATAAAGGTATAACTGCCCATCCAATTAGACTTAACACAAATGTTAAAATAGGCGCTAACAAAAACACATAAATATTAGAGTTACTTGGTAAAATAGTTTCTTTAACGAAAAGTTTTAAGCCATCAGCCAACGGCTGCAACAAACCAATAAACCCAATAACATTAGGCCCTCTTCGTCGTTGAATACTACCCATTAATTTTCGCTCCGCAATGGTAAAATAAGCTACAGAAATTAGTAATGGAACAACTATTGCAAGAATTTTAAGAATAATACAAATTAACGCGATCATATATAAATTATAAAGTTTAAAAGGTTAAAATCGGACTTGAACCGATATTACAAGATTTGCAATCTAATACATTACCAATTATGTTATTTAACCTACGAAAATTATTGAAAAGATAAGGAGGGATTCGAACCCACGGTATTTTTCAATACAATAGTTTTCAAAACTAACGCCTTAAACCACTCGACCACTTATCCTGCATCTAACAAATAGCAAAAGAAGGGATTTGAACCCTCAGCTTTAACCTTGGCAAGGTTACACTCTACCAATTGAGTTACATTTGCTTTAATTAAGTACTTATTTTATAAGATTTTAATAAAAATAAAAAACTTTTAAAATCAGTAGAACTTGTTACAATACTAATATCCAAACTTTTTAAGTTTTTAAAAAATTGATAATTTTTTTCTAATTCATTAAAAACTAAAACATTAGATATTTTGAAAGAAAACAAATTATAGTTAGAAATTGTTGATTGTTTTACCTCTTTATTCTTAATTACAATTTTGTCGATTAATTTATGTAAAAATTGTAACATTTTTGTACGCCTTAACACAATTTTGCAGCCAACAGGTTGCCCTTTTCTAATTTTTAAAGAAACACTGGAAACTTTAGAGTTCAAAAATAGTCCTTTTTGAAAAGTTATTAATTCTAATGCGACCAACGCAGCAGTCAATTGCTTTAAATCTGAGTTTTTCAAATTAAATCTTAAACTAATAAAACTCAACTTTGGTACATCAGCTAGAGTTTTATACCTAAATTTGTTTATTAAATCGTATTTTACGATATTTTCATTATAATGTTCAAAAAAATGCATCTTAGTAATAAATTTTAGTTTAGACTGTGCCTGATGAAATATTTGCGAATTTGGAATATCTTCCTTTTTTCAATTTTTTTGTTACAGGACCTACAATTCTAGTTGCCAAAGGCTTACCTTGAGTATTCATTAAGCTTACAGAATTGTTGTCGAAAAAAAGTAAAGATCCGTCTTTACGAACTTGTTTGGATTTTGTTTTAATAATTAAAGCTTTGTAAACTTCACCTTTTTTTACTTTAGAAGTATTTCTTGCTTTATTTCTTAATTCTTTTATCGAAACAACAATAACATTATTTAACTTCGCAAATCGTTTTTTAAAACCACCTAATACTTTTATACATTTAACACTTTTGGCTCCAGAATTATCTGAAACTTTTAATATTGTTTGTTGTTGAATCATTTATATCTAATAAATATAATTTGCTTTTGCGCTTATAGCTCAATTGGATAGAGCGTCGGGTTTCGGTTCCGAAGGTTATAGGTTCGAATCCTTTTAAGCGTAGAAAAATTTAAATTATTTAAACCAACGGTAATTTGCAAATTTTCTTTTCGCAAACCCATCTTCATGTAAATCAATTTTACGTTTAAAACTCAGACTAATTTTTCCTGACGAATTTAATAATTCTTTGCTAAAACTTTTATAAAATTTTCCTGTTGCTGTTTTTTTACTATTTGAAATTAAAAATTTCATAGCGTAGAACATTTTTAATTTTGAATTTAATAAAAAAGGAAATTCTGTGGCCCGTTTTCGTTTACGTTTAACTTGTTTTATATAAATTAAAGGTGCACTATTTATTAAAGACGTTTTCAAAATGGTTTCAAAGTTTTTTTTTCGTTTATTCTTTTGAATAACTTTTACCGTTTTAACGAATATTTTTTCAGAAGTTTGTTTATTACCATTTGTCATTATATTGTTTAATACTGCTTGTTTTAATATCTTATGTTTAATCATACGTAATTTGCTATTCTTTTTGTACCGTATTTGGACCGAGAAGTTTTTCTACCTTTTAACCCAGAAAAATCCAGTTGGCCTCTAACTAGATGGTATTTAATTCCAGGTAAATCTTTTACTCGTCCACCTCGAATTAACACAGTTGAATACTCCTGTAAGTTGTGGCCTTCTCCAGGTATATAGGCAGTAACTTTTTTGTTATTTGTTAATCTTAAAGTCGCTAACTTCCTTAAAGCCGAATTAGGCTTTTTTGGGGTTCTAAGGAATATTTTTGTACAAACTCCTTTTTTTTGAGGATTCATATCTAAAGCAGGAACTTTATTCCGTCTTTTCTTTATTGGTCTTTTAGTTTTGCATAATTGATTAATAGTTGGCATTTATATTTTAAAAATTATCCTAAATGTAATAATATACATATGTATAAATAAATAAAACTTTAATTACAAATTCTCTAAGAAAATCATTACTCGCAATATTTAAATTGACCAAGCAGCTGAAACACAAAAAAATGACAGTTAGTAAGCTTAAAACGTAAAAAATGACTTTGATTAGCTTAACAACTGTATTTTTGTTTGTTTTGCTTTCTGAAATCCTTTTATAATAAAAAATAACTATTTTGCACATAAAAATTAATACGGAAAAAACACAAAAGACTATTAACAAAGGATTAAAAATGAAATAGATGTCAAACATATTGAAAGAAACAAAAGTTTTCAACAATAAAACATATATTACAAAAGTGTAGTATATAAGAATTACTACGTCTGCTTTTTTGCTTTTTACTTTGTTTGTCTTTAACAAGTAAAAAATAAGATACGTTAACAATACTAGTATTGATATTGTTAGCGTAAATTCTGTTAAAGTAAGTATATGAGACCACGTTAAAATATTTCGAACAATAATCACTAAGTTTTTATTTAAAGTCCGAAAATCTCCGTTAGAGAAAAAAAAGAAACCTGCAGTCATACCATATTCTTCATACATGTGCTCAATGAAAAACCAACCTGCGGTTCGATCTAAAAGACTTAAATCGTCAGGCGTTATAAGCAATTTATAAAATACAAAATATGCAATCCAACTCATTAGCCTACCTGAAAATAAATACCACATAATTATTGTTAAAAAATATTAAATTATACTCGTTACCGGACTTGAACCGATACTCTTTGAAAAGAACCAGATTTTAAGTCTGACGTGTCTACCAATTCCACCAAACGAGCGTTTTAACTGTTGCAATATTCCACAATTTGATCTTTTAACATTAGGTTCTCAATTATTCGGACTATTAATTAGTCTGTGTTTATTTTACTCTTATTCTATCTCTACAAGTATTTCTAACCTTATTGAAATTAAAAAATTCCGAACTAAAAAACTTAATAAAAATACTAATGTAATAACTACAATTGGTAAAGAATTAAACTATAATTTAGGATTAATTACCTATAGTTATATTAATTTCATTAAATAATTTTTCTAGTTTTTGAATAAAGGGGGTATAACTCAATTGGTAGAGTGTGTGCTTTGCAAGCACAAAGTTATCGGTTCGAGCCCGATTACTTCCAAAAATAAAAAATTCTCTCCAGGCCGGATTTGAACCAACGTCCAAGTGGTTAACAGCCACTTGCTCTACCTCTGAGCTACTGAAGAACAAACTGTATTATTTTTTGTAAAATTTCATTACGTTATTCAAATTTAACCACATATGATAGGTATTCGAATTATTTAAAGATTTAATATCATCTATTACTAATATTTGAAAAATTTTGTAACTAACCTGTAAACGTTGAGAAGGTAGTGGCCACAACTCTGATTTTAACAAAGAATGACGAAGAAGCTTATAACTTTTTTTAGAAAAAGTTACTGAGTCGCCAGTTTCCAATAAAACAGATGCATTGGTTGTTTTTATGCCGTTTACGTAAACGTGCCCGTGGGATATTAATTGACGGGCTGCCATAATACTTGAAGCAAAATGAGACCTTACCAAAGTTACGTCTAGCCTTCGTTCAAACAATTCCTCAAAAAATGATTTTGTATTTATTTTGTTTTGGATCCTATTAGATTGCATTGCTGCTTTCGAAACGTTCTTCTTTAACAACGCTTTAGACACATTTCCATAAAAAAGACTAAAACTTTTTTTGGTTATAAGGTTTTGTTTAAAACTTTTAGTGAAAAAATTACTATATTTAGGTATCTGATAAACAGTTTGATCGTAAAATTTATAGTAACAATTTCTTTTTCGACTTTTAGACGTTCTTTGTATCTGCGAGATTAAAAATTGCCATTTTCGTTTTTTAAATTTTAATAATTTTGATTTATTTTGTACATTTTTTTTTAAAGATACAAATTTTTTATATACAGGTTTATACCGATATTTTTTTTTAAGAATCATAAAAGCTATTTTATATGTTTTTTATGTAATAATTTTGTTAAATTATTTTGACTTTTTGGGTTTTGTAATATTCTACAGATTAACCTTAAACATAATTGTTTCATCTTTTTTTTTAATAGAAAAGCAGAAACCGTATGAATAGTATTTATCGATTTTAATGGGATTTGGCTGCCTAAAATTATTAAAGGATAGTTTAGAGCAGACAATTCTTTCAAACTATGAATATCTTCGAAAGACGCGTTGAAAAAAACAACCAACTCAAAATTTCCGTTCACGGAAGAAGTTATCTGATTTAAATTTACAAGACCGTTACTGAATGATCCAGGTTTCCAAATTTTTTTCTCCAGGAAAGAATGTTGTGAGTTTTCTAGCGCTAAACTTTTCTTAATATTAGAAGAACCTATAAATAGAATTTTTTTATTATTAAAATGATATAAATAAATTAAAGTTAGTGCTTGTTTTAAACAAAACTCTATAGAATGAACAGTTTGGCTTGTAAGTTTTTCATAGTTGACTTTATATGCTTGATACTTCAATAAATATAATTTAAGCAAGGTATGTCTTCGACCTTTGTAATTTTCTAATTTCATTTAAACTTTTTTACCTTCTTTTAATTTAATAACTTCGTTACTATATAAAATACCTTTTCCTTTGTATGGCTCAGGAACTCGACAATTTCGAATTATTGCAGCTGTTTGAGCAACACTGTTTAGACAAGTTCCAGAAATAAATAGTCTATCAGCCTTATAACAATCAATTTTAATAGTTTCAGGGATTCTGAAATAAAAACTATGGCTATATCCTAATTTTAAATGGATTAAGTTAGCTGATTTAGTTTCAACAGAAAACGCTTTATAACCAACACCTACAAAATTTAGTTTCTTACAACTAATGGTAGAAACTTCTAAGAAAGCTTGCTTTATTAAAGCAATAGTTGTACCTCGTAAACTTTTTATAGTTTTTCTGTTTTTATTAGAAACTTGTTGGAAAGGTGAGTCTGAAACTTTTAATAAAGAGTTGGTTTTACACATTTCAATTTTGACTTTTAACTTTAAAATTGTTTTGTCGAAAGCCCCGTTTATTAACATAATTTGCTTTTTATTACAATAAAAAACTTCAATATTTGTTGGAATTTTAATCGTGTAACGTTTTGAAACAATTTTCATCTTATTTTACTATTATAATAGGTTCTCCCCCTAATTTACGTTGTTTACACTCATTAAGCGACATAAAGCCTTTATTTGTTGAAATTATAATTATTCCTTTACTTGAATCTAATTTCCACAACTGTTTTAGTGAGTAATAAACTTTTAAACTAGGTTTACTTAATACGTTTATAGTATTGATTACCGGTTTTGTATTTTTATATCTAAGGAAAATTTTTAGAACATTAGGTTTCCCTTTTGATATTTTGTAACCTGAAATAAAACCTTCGTTCCACAAAATGTTTAGAACTGCCTCACATGTTTTTTTTTGTACTTGATTTATATAAGCTTTTTTTGCTAACTGCCCATTTTTGATATTTGCAATCATATTATACAAGTGGTGTTTCATTATTTATTAAATATTTTATGTTCAGAGACAGACTTGAACTGCCGTCACAAGGATTTTCAGTCCTTTGCTCTAACCAACTGAGCTATCCAAACAAAATGTTCTTTTTTGATCTAAAACTAAATAACCGTAATTATCTAAAACTTTTACATAAGTTTTTAGGCATATGTTGTTTGAATCCAATAAAAAATTGTCAGGGTTTATCTTATTTTTTAACTTTTGACCATATTTTAAGGGTTGGTTTTTTAATTCAATTTTAAACGTTGTGTCAAAAAACCTGTTATGCTTCAATTTTTTAAAGAAGATTAGCAATAAAAAACTTTTTGATGAATGAACTTTAAATTGTCGTGTGTAAAGCCTATATTCAAAATGTTCTTGGGCTGTTTTATTTACGTGCGGTGATTTTAAAACTGTAAAAATTCTCGTACTTGTTGGGTTTTGAAAGAAAAACTCAGATGTTAATAGGTTCAATTTTTTTGTAAACGTTTCGTTTGTAAAAAAACTTGAAATAAGTTTTATTGATTTAGCACTTTTTGAAGATACATGTATATTAATAAACATAATTTATATTTTAATTTAAAAAAAATTAATGTGATAAATTTATACTGTCATTTAAATAGATACATGTTAACACTGTAAACACATAAGCTTGAATCATTGCAACACCTAATTCTAAACCCATTAATATAACAAGTACTAATAAAGGAATAATGTGTAAAACTGAAAGAAAATCTTCTAACAATAACATACTCCAAGCGAAACCTACAATAACTTTTAATAAAGTATGTCCTGCCATTAAATTGGCAAACAATCGAACACCTAAACTAATAGGTTTAAAGATATATGAAATTAATTCAATAGGAACTAATAATAAACCTAAACCAATTGGTGTGTTTGCAGGTAAAAACACGGATAACATGTTAATTTTATGTCGTTGAATACCGATGATTACTACACCAATAAAAATAGGAAAAGACAATGCAAATGTCACAATTAAATGGCTTGTAATGGTAAAACTGTAAGGTACTAAACCTATTAAATTATTAAATAAAATAAAAGTAAACAAAACTGCTATAAATGGAAAATACTTTTCACCCTCTTCATTTAAATTATCAAACGCTAATTGAGCTGCAGTTTCATAAACTGTTTCAACGAATGTTTGCCAAGGATTAGGTACGAAAAAATAGCTAGTTTTGTTTAAATAGTCTGTATCAGAACTAAAAAAATGAACTATTGAACTAAATAATGCCAACACAATTAAGTTGATAAATAACATATTAGTCAATGAAAAATCTAAACAAAACACTTTGACAGAAAATAAAGAAATTATTTGAAATTGTTCTAATGGAGTAAATAACATATATAATTAAAATTAACTTTTGTGAAAATTAACGTGTATTTGTATGGGATAATCTTGTTTCAATAATACCAATTACAGGAATTAGTACTATAAAAAATAAGAAATAAAACACTGTAGCAACTTGACCAACTACAACGTACACGTCTTTAACAGGTTTTTGACCAATCCAACCAAGAATTAAAAAATCGGCAACAATTAACCAATAAAAAATTTTGAAAATTGGTCGGAAGGTTGTACTTCTTACTTCAGAAGTATTAGTGAACGGTATTAAAAACAGTACGATTAACGCACCACCCATAGCAACAACTCCACCTAATTTATCAGGTATAGATCTTAAAATAGCATAGAAGGGTAAAAAATACCACTCAGGAACAATATGAGCTGGAGTTTGCATAGGATCAGCTGGGATATAATTATCAGGATGTCCCATTGAATTTGGGAAATAAAATACAAATGTAGCAAAAAGGAATAAAAAACAGAAAAAAGCAAATAAATCCTTAACGAAAAAATAAGGGTAAAACGGTACTTTATCAACACCACTATCAACACCTAAAGGATTATTTGAGCCATCTTTATGTAATAATGCTAAATGTAATAAAGTTAAACCTGCTATAACGAAAGGTAGTAAAAAATGTAAACTGAAAAATCTATTTAAAGTAGCATTATTTACAGTAAATCCTCCCCATAACCAATCAACAATAGATTGACCAATAACAGGAACTGCAGTTACTAAGCTAGTAATTACAGTTGCTCCCCAAAAACTCATTTGGCCCCAAGGTAATACGTAACCCATGAATGCTGTACCCATCATTAAAATGAAGATTAAAACACCAGAACACCAAAGTAGTTGTCGAGGGTGCATATAAGATCCATAATATAGTCCCCGAAATATATGAGAATATACTACGATGAAAAACATAGATGCACCATTTGCATGAATATATCTTATTAACCAACCATTGTTAACATCTCGCATAATATGCTCAACACTACTAAACGCTAGATCAATATGAGGTGTATAATGCATAGCTAAAAATACCCCTGACAGAATTTGAATAACCAAACATATCCCTGCTGACGAGCCAAAACTCCAAGCGTATGTTAAATTTATTGGAGTTGGATAATGAATAATATGATTATCAACAAAAGATAAAACGTAGTTTTTATTCCATCTTAATGTTTTAGTTACAAATGAAGCCATGAAACTTGAATTTTGAGTTGAAGATGATGATTTTGAAAAAGTATCAAATACAGAATTGTTTAATTTATAAGTAGATTTCATTTATGATTTATAAAAAATTTAGAACCGTTTTTGACGTCGTGCTGTTTTACTGTTAGTATGTGTTCTTTGACCTCTAACAGGTAAACTCTTTAAACGACGTAAACCTTTATAAGACTTAATATTAACAAGATTACGCAGTGAAAAAACTTGTGACTTACGTAATTTATTTGTAATTAATAACTCAGATTTCTCTACTGCTTTTACCAATTTAGATATTTGACTACTAGATAATTCAGAAGTTTTTAAATTTTTAGAAAACCCTAGTTTTTTGCAAATCAAATTCGAATTATTTTTACCTAAGCCATAAATTTTCTGTAAAGAAAAAATTAAAGACTTATTGTTTGATATTTCTGTTTCAAATATGTATATCATAGTTTTAAAATTAAAAATACATTAATTCAACTAACATATTTACACTAAAATGAATTGAATCTAAAAAAATGTTTGGGTAAATTCCCATAACAAGGGTTCCTAATAATAAAGGAAAAAAAATTAAAAACTCACGTTCATTAATATCTAAATAATTTTTGAAATACTGTGTTTTTAAATTACCATAAGCAATTCTATTAAATAACCATAACGCATAACACCCACCAATAATCATACCGGTCGCACTTAAAAACGTAACTGTTGTATTCGCTTTAAACGAACCTGTCAAAATTAGAAATTCCCCAACAAAACTACCTGTTCCAGGTAAACCAATATTTGCCATGGTGAAAAATAAAAAGATTAAAACGTAAATAGGCATTGTGTGTACTAATCCACCATAATATTTAACCATACGAGTATGGTGTCTGTCATACACAACCCCGATAATTAAAAACAAGGCACTTGCGACAAACCCATGACTCAAGCTTTGCAATATAGCACCTTCTAACCCAATAATATTAAAACTGAATAATCCTACCATGACTAAATTCATATGAGCGACAGAAGTGTAAGCAATAATCCTTTTAAAATCAGATTGACGTATTGCAGTAAACGAAGCATAAACAATCCCAACTACAGACATTGCATACACAAATGGCGCAAAATAAAAACATGCTTCAGGGAACAAAGGAAATGAAAACCTAATAAAGCCGTAAGTCCCTAACTTTAACAGTACACCTGCTAAAATAACGGAACCTGCCGTAGGAGCTTCTACATGTGCTTCTGGTAACCAAAGGTGAACAGGAACCATTGGTACCTTAGTAGCAAAAGATGCGAAAAATGCAAACCACATAATTTTTTGTTCTAATGGCGAAAACGAAAATGTTAACAATACTTCATAATCCGTCGTACCAACCTGTGCGTATATATACAAAATAGATAATAACATTAAAACGGATCCTAACAAAGTATACAAAAAGAAAAAATAAGCAGCTCTTATTTTACGTTCTCGAGATCCCCAAATACCGATGATTAAAAACATAGGAATTAAAACACTCTCAAAAAAGATGTAAAAAAGAAGCAAATCAAGTACACAAAAAACTCCAATTAAAAAAAATTCCATAACAAGAAAAGAAATTAAATATTTTTTTAAATCGAATCGAATAGTATCCCAACTTGCAAGTAGACATGTCGGAATTAATAGGGTTGTTAATAAAATAAAAAAAAGTGATATACCATCAACACCTATAGAAAAATTAAAGTTTAAAATAGGTATCCAAAAAAATTTTTCTACAAATTGAAAAGTCCCTATAGATTTATTAAAAAAAACCCACAACAAAAGTGACAACACGAACGTTAAACAAGAACAATTTAAAGCAACAGATCGTAACAAAGACTTGTTCGACGACGGGATAAATGCTAAAACAAATGCCCCGATTAACGGTAACAATAAAATACAAGATAGTATATTTTTAGTATATAACATAAAATTAATAAAATATGGATTAGAAATTTGTTGACTTAAACAGCTGTAGATATTAGTAAACTAATCTTATAAGAAAACAAGTATAACAACGTTGGGTTTAAAAATAAAAATAAAAGTAAAAAAAACAACATCGAGATTAATAAAGAACTTTGAGCTTTAATTGGGTAATACAACATACCAACTAACACTTTTTCAAAATATAAAATTTTAATCAATCTTATGTAATAAAAAGTACCGACTACACTACATAAAATACTTATTAAAGCAACGAAAAACATTGAAGACTCAATTGCAGTTAAAAAGACGCTAATTTTTACTAAAAACCCAATCATTGGGGGAAATCCTGCGACAGAAAAAAGTACAGTAGTAAAAAAAATAGCCAACATATAATTAGATTTATTTAATGAAACTAAATCTGTCAGATCTTTGTTCTGTTTTTGTAAATGATTGTTTCTTAAACGAGTTATTGTAAAAATAGACCAAACACACAATCCAGAAAAACTGTAAACAACTAAATAGCCAAATAGCATTTGAATACTTTCAAATGTTCCTGCGCTAAAAGCAATCAATGCATAACCCATATGACTAATTGAACTATAAACCAATAAACTTTTTAACTTTCTTTGCTCAAGTCCACCAAAAGATCCTACTATAATCGACAATACAACGGTTACTACTAAAAAATAACGCCAACTCTCAAAAAAACCAAAAAAACTATAGTAAAAAATTCTTAACAATAATACGAAAATAGCCAATTTAGGTACAACTGCAAAGAAAAATGTCGACGAAGAAGGTGAACCTTCATAAACGTCAGGTGCCCACGTGTGAAATGGTGCCACGGCGAGCTTGAAAAGCAAAGCTATTAAAATAAGCACTAAACCAAATTGTACAAGACTTCCGTCAAAAAAACTAGTTTGATCTAAAATTATTGGAAAAGAATTTGAAAAAAGATCTCGAAATTCTTCAAAATTAATTGTACCTGTCACTCCGTAAATAAGTGAGGCCCCAAACAAAAACAGACTTGATGAAAAAGCTCCTAAAATGAAATATTTTATACCAGCATCGACTGAATATGTCGAATTTTTTTTGAAAGACGCTAATACGTAAAACGCTAAACTTTGTAGTTCAATAGCAAGATATGCTGTTAGCAAATCGTTTGAAGAGCATAATAAAAATAAACCTAAAACGGCAAACAAGATCAATAAAATATACTCAAATTGATTTATTTTTTGACTTATTAAATAAGGTTGCATCATTAATAAACAAAACAAAGATAAACTTCCTATGATAAGTTTGGAAGAAAAACCTATATAGTCATTAACAATAGTGTCATTTAAAACACTTAATTCTAAAACGTCCAAACCATCGTTTAATACTAAAAAACACGATAAAGACAAAACTAACACACCCAAATATAAAACAGAATTTTGAATTAAAGGGTAATTTTTTCTAATTGCTAAAAAGGTGCAATGTAACACTAAATATATTAACGAGATACCTAAAAATAACTCCGGTAGAATAACAACTTCTTTGAATAATAATGTTTCAATACGCATAAAATTTTTAAATAAGCTTAAGTAGATTTGAACTACTGACCTTACGCTTATCAGGCGTACGCTCTAACCAGCTGAGCTATAAGCTTAAACACGTATAAATAATAATCTGTATATAATTTAAGTATCACTCGCAATTTATTATTATTGTCATAATTTTATAATAAAGATTTGTTTTTAATAAAAGAAGAACATCATTATAAGATTAAAAATAAAAAAATAACTTCCTGTATTAAAACTGTAATCTAAAATAAAGTATGTTAAACAATTAACACATTCTTATAATTCCGTGAAAGCTGTTTGAAAATAACTTGGGTTTTGTCACTTTCAACCTCAGTGTTTATTGTCAGCACTACTGCGGCTATTGTAGCTAATAATAAAACATTTCCTGCAATTAAAAACTGTAAAACGTATTCTGTATAAACTACTTGACCTATAGATTGAATCTCTGTAAAAGTATCCATTCGCTCATACCAATTAAAATAAGAGTTATGTAAAAATGAATCATTGTATGGATTTTGTTTAAATGTTTCACCTACAACCATTAAAATTTCTATTAAAAACACCCCACCAATTATAAGACCAAATGGGAAATATTTTAAACTGTCTTTCTTTGAATTAATTGTTTTTAAATCTAACATCATAACAACAAATAAAAATAATACGGCGATAGCGCCTACATAGATAACGATAAACATTAAAGCAAGAAATTCGCATTTCAATAGAAAAAGTAAAGCTGCAGATGAAATAAAACTTAAAACTAAAAATAAAATAGAATAAATTGAATTTTGAACAAAAATTACCATTAAAGAACTTAATAATAATATAAGTGAAAAGAAATAGAATAAAATATTAATAATCATTTTTTAAATAATGAAAGAGGGATTTGAACCCCCGACACTTGGATTATGATTCCAACGTTCTAACCAACTGAACTATTTCATTTTGTTCCAGCTACACGTTCCCGTACAGCTACCTTGTTACGACTTCATCCAAATTATTAATTTCTCA
>Ga0115005_10000432_pt1 | contig 32117 bp, 27 predicted proteins | sample ArcOceMetagenome_FD_87163 | JGI IMG/M metagenome (GOLD analysis project Ga0115005, IMG submission 87163) | Marine eukaryotic phytoplankton communities from Arctic Ocean - Arctic Ocean - Greenland ARC118M Metagenome | ecosystem: Environmental > Aquatic > Marine > Oceanic | place: Arctic Ocean...
GACATTTTCAAATTTGTTGTGATGTGTGTGGTAAAAGAGAAACTCAGGTACACAAATAACCACGAAAATTAGCTGCGATTTGATGACCGGACAAAGTGAGACACTACTGTACTGTAGGTTGCATTGCTCCTATCCTACAGTAAGCCGTGCGGAGCGGGGCGGACGGTCTAAGGAAAGTCTCACAACTCAATTAACCCTCTCTCTCTCCCCCTCCCTCTCCAAGTCCTGAACGAAACAAACAATGGTGGCCTACGGAGGGGATCTGAATGAACCATTAAGTCCTGGACCAAGACAAAGATTAGTGCTTCCGATGGGCTTGGAAAATAGTGCCTACTTAAAAAAGAAACATTCCAAGAAGCGGAGATATAATCAGCACAAAAAAAACGCCGATGAAGACTTTCGAAAGACTTTGAAGGTCGCAAGGGGTGTAATTTGCATCTTTGTTTGCTTGACTATCGTGCTATGGGAGAATCAAGCGTCTTTAGGTACTCCAATCTCTCTCTCTGAACTGGGAAATGATGCTCGTAATGCTGATCACGATCGGAAACAACTACCACCACAGCAGCAGCGACATGATGAAAACTATACGAGTAAGAAGGTTGTAAGGGGTTCTCAAGAAAAAATCTCGGACCAAGCCAAGACTATGCTTAGAAATCGGAATGATGCTGATTTGCAAATTCCTAGGAATGCGAGGAAACCTACCCGCCCGTACAAATCCAACCCTTCGATCGTGATACCCTCAAACCTCAATGCCTTACTTTCTGATGTTGGCAAGCCAATATCACACTCTGACGTTCCATTTTTCTGGCATATCCTAAAGTCAGGAGGAACAACGGTCAAGGATGCTGCGGGGATGTGCCTCGGAAAAGTAGAAGCATCAGAGTCGGGGGTTTTAGATGGTCACGGCAACGATCAGTCACTACAGAAGGTCCAAATCTCTCATGGAAAAATTGAATACGCGAATGGTACGTTCACATTTGGTATGTGCATTTCTGTAAAATACTGAGGATACTCATTTTTTTCTCGTGTCCTATAATTTGACAAATAGTTGACACTACAACAAGCGCAGGGATTCATAGAGCGATCTCGATGGGACTTGTCAAAAGTGAATTGACCGACGTTATCTTTTCGCCTCTTCTGCATGAATCATCGCAACTGTTCAATAATACAAACCACCAGGGACGTGCATTTTGCTTATTCCGTCACCCTGTGGATAGAGCTGTTAGCCTTTTCTATTACCTCAAGCACGCAACTTGGGAACCTACTTTCAGTGAGAAGCTTGAGAAGATAGAAACAGTAGAAGATTATGCAATGAGCGAGTTTGCAGAAAACAACTGGATGACAAGATTTCTTACAAATGAAATGTATGGAGCTGTCACAAGAGATCATCTTGACATAGCAAAAGAGATTGTAAGACGAAAGATCTTTGTTGGTCTAACGATTGATTTAGAAAATTCGTTCTCAAGATTTATGAAGTATGTCGACTGGGATTTTCAAAATATCACGACAGAGCAGAGAAAATGTTTGACGAAATATTTATCAAGTGGATCAAATCGTAACAAACATCTGGTAGAAGAAGGCTCAAGGGGTTGGATGGCATTGCGTAGTAAAAACATGATGGACCTAGAACTTTATGATTATGTACTACAACTATACGAGGAGCAATCTAGTTTGGTGGGGAAATGATAATTTATAAAAAGATTTTTTGAGTAACATTATCATAGTGGTTTGAGATTAGGAGCTACAATGAGTTCAGTTTATCTCTGATAACAGCTCCAATAAAATATCTTCCTTGTTCTGATTGATCTTGGATTGATGTAGTGCAAAACTTGAAAAAAGAAAGGACCAGTTTCAAAAGTTTGGAGTTTAAAAAAATGCCCATTATTATTGGAATGAAATGCGCTCAGAGCAGATGCAGATGATGCGATGATTAATCCCAATCTCTATCTCTTTCTTTCCTATTTACTGCAAATTTGGAATTATTTTCAAAAATTTGCTCCAAGAACAGCGGCAATATTCAATATTCATACTTTACCGGTGCATAGCACAAGGAATAATTACACATAGCTACTTCTCCATCCAGTTCACAAAACATTTTGAGGTGGAAAATGGGAGAACAGGCAATAGGTCTTGGTTTTGGAACCGCTGGACTAGGACATCATGGCTTTCAGGTAAAAACTCATTTTGTCGTCGCTGAATTCAATCTGTAGAATCCAACGAATGAATCATTTATAGAACTCACCTCTCAAAATTCAATGAACTACATCACATCCACCAGTCTGTAACTGTAGCTCTTGATGCTGGCTTTCGGGCATTTGACACCGCAGAAGCTGATATTTGGTACGATCAAGATAGTGTTGGAAAATCCCTTGAGGCATATTTCCACGAGCAAATCATTGATGAATGCCAAATGGATGATGAACAATACTGTACAAATACTTGCCGACTGCAAAACTTGAGAATCTCGACGAAAATTCCACCCTGGGAATTGACGAGCATAAATAATATTAGACGTCGAGCTGAAAATAGCCGAAAGACGCTTGTTGGGTTTTGCGATGACGAAATCACGCCAAAGTTCCCACTAGATGTTTATTATATTCATGCGCCTGAGTGCTGGGAAGGATGGCATCCGAGGTGCAACGGAATCGGAGATACGCTGCCCCTTCGTGACGCCTGGCTGGGGATGGAAGCTGTAGTTGGTAAGGATAATAATGCCAAAAGGATTGGTTTATCAAATGTTTGGCCAAACCAGGTAAGAGATATAATTCAGTTTGTGAACGATAGGAAAGCGAATTACAATGGCGAAGGCCCCCCTCCTCGGATGCCAGATGTTCTTCAGGCTTACGCAGATCCGCTGCATCCTGCAGAAGAGCTTAGAAATATTTGCAGAGAGCACGGCATTGAATTCGTCTCTTATTCGACTCTGGGAACCCAACATGCGATGAGGGATGGATCTAATCCAGTTTTAACAAACAAGAAAATCAACGAAATCGCTGAAAAACATGATCGCAGTGCAGCGGAAGTGGTCTTAAGTTGGGCAATCCAGGGGGGTATGAGTGTTATCCCACGATCTACGAAAGAGAGGCATATTATGGAATTGTCATCTCTTTTGAGCCCTGGAGAACCTTTCCTAGATTCCCAAGATTTATCCAATATTGGTGCGCTCGCTTTGAATTGATGAGCATCTTTTCGAGATTTGACTGTGATATGTACTTTAAATAATTAATCGTAATCAAACCCACCATCATCAAAGTCATCCTCTCCCCTGTCTTCGTCACCAATCATGTCATCAAGTGGGACCATCTCATCTGCCTCATCCTCTTCGTCCATCAATACAAAGTCTTCGTCATCATCATCAGTATCGGCGTCGTCAGTTTCTGCTTCTTCTTCATCATCATCCTCTCCGAAGTCAAGGTCCAGATCGTCAAAGTTAAGATCAATTTCAGTCTCTTCATCATCGCTGGCTTCCTCGGTGTCGTCTTCGGCGTCGATCATTGTTTGCATTGCTTCCAAGATGCTCTCAGTACCATCTCCACTAGCAAATGCAGGTTCTTCTTCCTCTGGGGTTGCATCAGCGTCATCTCCTCCATCCAAACCGAGGTCGAGTAAGAAATCATCACCATCGTCATCGTCCTCGTCCTCGTCAACCTCCTCTTCAGTAACAGCATCTTCTGGTACCTTCTGATCGGTGCCAATGAATGCCTCCACTCCTTCACCAAGATCCAATTTAACTTCATCGTCCTCCTCGTCGTCCTCCTCGTCATCATCCAAAATGAAAGAAGCAGCTTTTTGGGCTTCCTCCAGCTCTCTTCTCTCCCTAACACCTCTTCTCGCTCCAGCTCTCATTTCTGCCTCCATCTCTGCAGTCGCCCATCTTCCCTTCGAGTCAATGAAATCCTCCATGGGAAGTGCATGTTCGTGAGGTGATCCCCAATTGTGATGCCATTCGATCTCCTGGAAATGTGGCCATGGCACTGGATCAGGATCTGTTTCTTGAATGGGGAGGGAACTAAACGGCTGGTTCTCCTTTGTGTTTCCTGGTCTCATCGTTCCTGGATATTCCATCATGGGATCATAAGAGTCAGGGTAGTATGATTGCTCATCGTCGAGATCAGCGTATCCAGATCCAGGTGGTGCCCGAATGAAAAGGTTTGTGCCAAATAGCTTTCTTGTTGGACTGTGCGATAAAGAAGAGAATGCCCATGTATTTGTAACGAGACAGATGGCAGCTGTTATTCTAGCTTTATTTCTCTTTTGAAAAGCCATTTTCAATATCTAGATGGAATTTAATTTTCTCTCTGTCAATGGACTCCAAGTTTTGTGATGTATCTTGGTGGTGGTGGTATGGTTGTGGCTTAGACGGTGTTGTGTGTGTTTAGTGTGGATTGTTCTTTCTTTTGGGTCGGCCATCAGTCTGCAAAGTCTGGCTGGGTGGCTTGTGGCTTCGAACGTCAGTTCGTAGATGGTACGTAGAACACAGTATGGAATGAACCATGTTCGGTAGGGAGATATCGATTCAAATCAATAATCAATTAGAAATTACTGAAAATATCATAGTACAGTAATATATGGATACACTTTCAACTTGAGTGAATTTAGAGACTTCTAAATCGTCTTTTATCAATCGATGGCATCGCAGCTGGTATTTCGTTTCCTTCCTTCAACCTGCTGTAATGTACTTTCACTGCGACTCCAGACAACGTAATGACATTATACACCAAGGCTTTATAGACCCTTCCTCCCGATTCAGCGGGAACAGCGCGATATCCGAACATAGCATTACCTCCGAGTGATGCCACATGTGCTCTCGCGATGGCGTTACATTCCGTGACAAACCTATGGAATCCTGCCGCTTCCCCCATACGTGATTCCCTGATAAAATGCATGGAGACAGTTCCAAGATATTCAGTTACAACTCCTCCGGTGATATGAAATAATGGTGTAAGATCTACTGGAACATCGTTAGAGCTTATTGCAAATCCCGGTATAGCCTCTGGTTTGTGGTCCCGGACAGCTCCAGCCGAAAACGTTCTGCTAGGCTTGTAGGATGGTGGCGAAGGCAATGAATTGTAGTTCTGGGTCATATTTCCATGTATTGTATAGTCAAAAAGACTCTTGAGTCTATCATCCCATGGCAGCTTGCTGGTACTACCTAATCCGTACAGTTCTTTTCTATTTTGTAGGGATAGCATATTCACTATAACTGTAGATTCATTTGGCGCTTGTTTTCTAGAGAAAGTTTTTTCGACAGACTCCTCTACATCGCTCCATAGTATACGTTGCTCTGCTTCTTCTCTCATTCGCATCTCGATTTCAGCAGTGGTAATGTCAGAGTCGTCACTGTCGTCGTTTTTCTCTCCTACATGTTGATGTATTGCGTCTTGACTCCGTTCAAGAACAACTTTCCCTGTGCATATAAGCTCAACCATATCATTGGGGGTCAAGTTCACCTGAGTACGAAGTCCACAAATAGCCAACGGGGCGAGAGGTTCTAAACGAGCACAGAGATTTGCAAAAAGCTCTTGAAAAGCTCCGGTGAAAAATTGGTTATTTCTTGTTTCTCTTGATGATGGGTTCCACTTGACTCGAAGCATTCCCATGAGCATTTGAACATCAGCAAGCTCCAAATGTTTCCCCCCTGGCACATGTTGTGTTGTAACAATTCGGATACCTGCTGGGAGTTGCTTGTCAAGCAAGACACTCATGATATCCTCGTCTGTTTCATCATCAACCTTTGAAAATAGCAAAGAAAACATTAGTTGCATGGAGTGAAATGTTCAAAATAACAGCATTTGACCTTTTACCTCTAGAACAAAGGGTTGCTTATCATCACGATATAAACGACGACGATGCTGGTGGTGGCCATGACCACTCCCTTTGTCAAAATTTTCATTCTCAACATTTTCCTGTAGCTCATCAAAATCTTCGATATCTGGCCCTTGCTCTGTACCAACTTCGTTGATACTATCTAATCCGTATTCTTCTGCGTAAAAAAGGTCGCTGTCTCCGTCCATGAGTTCGGAGTCATTTTGACTCCCACTTTCTGTCTCCGCTGCATCTCGGGCTGACTCTATGGAAGTGAGCCGCGCCAACTGTTTTTTCTTTTTCTGTCCATAGTTGTTCAATTTGTCATCTTCACTGGATGATGAACTGGAGCTGCTTGATGATGAACTTGATGATGAACTGATGTCTGAATCGGACGAGATTCCATCAGATGAGAGAGCCTTTTTTTCACTCTTTGAATCTTTTCGTTGCAAAACTGGAATTTCTAGTTGACCATCCTCCATGCTAATGCTGTTATGTCGACTTGACCTTCCTTCCGTCTGCTTCATAGCGTCGTGTCGTTTTTTATTTTCTAACTTCTCCGCGGCCTTCCGTAATTGTGCATGTTTAATTTTTCGTTTTATGATTCTTCGATTTTTCTCTTTCTGCCTATGTGATTCTGCCATCAACCATTCCCTATTCTTTGCTGAAATGTGTTCAATCTTTTTTTGTAACGTGACCAACTGTTTGTCTTCTTCATCATGGACAGCGATGGTTCGACTAATCTGAAGCACCCTAGGTGGTGGCATTGCATCACAATAGAGGGCCGTTGCCGTTGTTGTTGCTACGATTAATTGACTTCCAACATCGATTTCAGATTTCAGACTAAATGCAGCATTTCTGCCTAGGACTTTTAGCTTGAGCATGAGTTGCCTCGCTCCTTCATATTCAAGAAATGGCAGCACTTCGCTCACTGCCAGAGCATCAGTTTCTCCAGTTGCTTTTGGACGAGATCGACAAACCCTAGCTTGGATGAAGACTCCAGAGCCTCTTACTGGTAATCCTCCTGGTTCAACTGTAGCCAATAGCACCTCAGGCACCCATTTTTTTCCACACAATAGGCTGTTTGATATTTTTTTAATTGGATAAGATGTTAGTGGCGGTGGCGACTAGCTAGACATACCAGTAGATGTCTCTATGATTTTGTTTTAGTTCGGTGGTATATGTTCTATCTTTTTGCTATCTTTTGAACTTCCATTAAACATAAATGGTTGACTTTGCAACTACTTACCAGGGGACCAACTTCAAATTAGCAAACGGTGCTGTCGTGATTGAGGAGATTGCGATTACGCTGTGTTAGTACAATTGTTTGAAAGGCGGAAAGAAAAGAAGGACGAGAACATGCGGCGGAAACAATTCAAAATACTTACCATATCGACTGTGATAGGGCTGTCATGATGGAGGAGATTACGATTGCGCTGTGTTAGTACAATTGTTTGAAAGGTAAAAAAAAAGGACGAGAACATGCAGCGGAAACAATTCCAAATACTTACCACGTGACAATACGAGCAGGGTTTTACTTGCCTCGCTCGGATTAAGTTACTTCCAGATATTGTATCATTATTACCGGTTTGCTTCATGTGACCACGTATAGCTCTACGGTAACGCCGTTCGAGACGTATCTCGTGTTTCTGCCTCCGTGCCATTTTGCGAGATACAGGCTTGTGTTGTTCCAATATTCCATCACCTACAATTTGTCCATCCATTGAGTTTACCTCACCACCATCAGCCTCCACATCGTCATCGCTGTGGGTTGGGTCCTCGTTCGGTGTATTGATATATCCACCCACCACACCGGGGGTTGTGTCGCCCGTCATAATCCCAGGATAATGCGACCGCATTGGAACGTTATTCTCGCCTTCGAGTATTTTCCGTTCCAGAGCCATCCACACTGTAAAAAAATTGAGTCATGAAATTTACATTAGCTAGACGCACGTATTTTTCAAATAATAAAGAACAAGTTTGCCGCTTACCTTCGTGTTCTTGAGTTAAATCTGGAAGCCCCCTCACCGTCGCTGCAGTACCCGTCAAAGATAAAACACAAACGTCATCGTGAATGGTAGATGCTTCAGCATATCCAATGACATGTGAACATCCAAGAGTTTTGGCATGGGACCGGATTTCGTCTCTCAATTCTTGCCACCATCCATCTCGAGTTTCTTGATCACTCAGTTTTGAAGCAAGCTTACCCAAATACTTGACGCTACGAGCAGTAACCAGGCCTCCTATTCTCACACGTACTCGATGACCAAATTCCCTCAACGTCAGCAATTGTACTTCACCTTGGGTACTTTCCTTGTGCCTCTTAGCGGCAGCTGTTGCGTCTGGCATGTAGTTTGCATTTGTAGTGATTTCGTTGATTGTTTGTTCCTCATTTTCTGACGTCGTGCCGTCGTCGTCCTTTGAGCGAATACGAGTAGTCTGCTGGAAACGATCCTTCTTTTCTACTAATACACAGGTTCCGAATACACGCGCCACAATACCAGAATCGCCTTCCATATCGAAGGACAAAACAAATCCGAGTACAGCATTACCACCCATATCCAACACCTTCTTAGACATTCTTCTCCGCACAGAAGCGTCTAAGAGGAACATTAATGTTTGCCTTCTTTCATGGGACTGCCTTGCCATTCTGAAGTTGCCGGTGAATTCAAATTCTGGATCTTCGGATACGACCAACTCCTCTACGAACCCAAAGATATGCTTTACGATATATCCTGAATTGGAATCAAACGCCGAGAATGGAAAAAGCTGTACTCCAGCGGAAGAATCTCGAAAAGGATTGATATCACCAATAAAATTCAGCTTGATCAACAAAGACAATTCGCCACGAACACCCTCTAATGGATCATAAATAGGAAACCAACCATCAATAATATGATCGGTTTTCTTTTCAGAATCAGACAATAACACACTCCTCATCAAAAGAGGATTCAGATCGACATATACTGAACCAATTGATCCGTCCCCGTTGGATATCGCATCGGCATCAAAAACTTTGAAGATGAGAGGCTCGTCCTGTAAAAGCGTATCATCAGCAACATCGAATCTGAATTCTTCCTTCCAGACAGGATCGAGACTCTTTCTAAATACTTTTGTTTTATCCCGATAGCATTTACGCTTGGGTGCTGTGGTTGTGTTCTGTGAAAAGGTTGTGATGTCTTCGTAGTCGGATATAAATTCTGAGTGACCGCCGAGTGTGACTGTAACGTATGCGTCTGTGCTGAGTTTTACAGGACCGTTTCTTGTCTGCATCGGGGGCAAGTTCCTTGCGGCATTGATTCTAACCTTGACTGTTGATGGCATGATGAATCAATCTACTTCTGTTTTCGCAATATGAATCGAATTGCGTTATCTTTTGTTCTCTCGTCACGAAGATTTTCCGTTGTTTTTGCGTAGGAACCAACTACGTGTACCTTGGGACCAGGTACGATTTTACTGCTACTCTTACGATTGATCACAGCATCAAGGTGTGTCCCGGTACTTGCTTGCTTGATAAAGGTGATGTCGAAGTGTGAAAAGATCAGATTTGAGATTTGTGGTTGTGTTCGGTTGGGATTTCTTTTTCAAGAGTTCGCTTCTCAATTTCAAATTCTCAAAACTCCTTAATTTTTTTAAAATAATAAAAAGCAGAGGAACAAATTGAAAATACTCTAATGTTTTAAAATTTCGTGCAATTGAAATTATGTTTATGAATGTTGAGGTAGAATGTGTCTGACAAATTGAGCCATAAGCTAGAGTAAACAGGTCCTGCACGTACAGTATTGGGAGGACTTTCTAGATCACCGATACCTTCGTGTAGGTGCTTTCCTACTAAAACCTATTTAGATCCTTGAGGGTTCTTTCCTCCTCCTACCCTAAGAGTTGGAGTTCCCTGCGTGATGAGAATTTTCTTCGTCTTCGTTTTCGCAACGCTCTTTGGGGCGGTGATCATAAGAACCCCATCTTGGAGATTAGCTGTCACTTTGGATGTATTCACACTGTCGTCCATCACGAATGTTTTCTCAAACTTAGATTGGGATGTGGTGAAGGAACCATCCGGTTCGGTCTTGTGGACCTCTCTCCCTCCTGTAATGTGAAGGACCCTATCATCCTCAAGCGTAATATGCATATCCGTCATCTTGACCCCAGGGACGTCAACTGTAAGTTGGAATTGTTTATCATTTTCATGCACTTCGTAGCAAGGGGAAGACCTGCGGAGGATCATGTCAGGATCACGCTCGATATCGGTGAGAAATGGTACAGCTGGATGATGGGTGAATGGCGAAGTAAAAAAATCGTCAATACCGCCAAAGAGCGAGTTGCTTGGGATGACTTGTCTTGATGTACTCATGATTATGCTTGTTGAAGAGTTAGTTTGAAAGGAACTTTGTGTGTTGATTGATTGTAATGCTTTTTACTTTTTATGATCATCACATTTTGCGAACATAGATGTTCGTGTCATACGAAGACTTCAATGCTCTGGGTTCGGGAATTTCAAGTTTTGCGAACCTTTCAATTAGAATTCTATCGAAAAAGAGAAAGAATTCATAGAATTCGCTATCCTCAAGATAGGCCTTGTGCTTTCAATCCATGTTCTTGTTTGGTATTAAAATGATGGCTTAAAACCATCTGCACATTCATGATGAACATCTTCAAGTCTTCGTCAAAATAATGTCTTGTACTTGTATCGTCCACAAGTGAAAGTGCATAAAAACGCGTTATTTTTCTCTGACTTACGGACGGAGTGGGGAACAGGGACTACACTAGATGGTGTCAAATTGCCTTCACTTCGCAATCGTACCCTTCATTTTTTCAAACAAATCCTTCTGAAGCTTTCTCTTCAGATTCAATCTTATGTCCTTCCTTTTCTCTTCCTTCGCTTTGTTGACTATGAGAATGTCGTCATTTGGAATAGGAGCAGCAATTGTATTTGATAGCTGTAAATCAGGAAATAACGATGACCACTGCTTAATAGGCAACGATGGAAGTGTTTGTCTGGCATGTCTCCCATAAAATGACTCCATTGACATGCCACTGTCTCCTTCGGCAGATGATGGATCTTTCTGATTGTTATCGGGAGATCGCTTGGTACAACCCTCATCGGTCTGCGCGCCTAAATCATCCTGGGAATTTCTTATGGCTGCCTCGACGGGCAACATTTCTTTTCGTACTACTTACTGCCTAGTGTGACAGTATCGCTACGTAGCTTATAACTTCAATTGTTCGGATTCTAATGAGATGGTGGGAGTGCGATGGGCGATGGGTGTTGATTTGTAATGGATGATGATGATGATGAATGAGATGACTTACCTTGGTATCAATAGTTCAGTTTTTGTTCCTGCCTTTCTCTTTTCTCTTCTTTCTCATCTCGTCGATTTCAAAAACTGCATCGTCTACACAAGGAACAACAAAATAAATGGAACAAACGGGACTTACTTCATGCATGCCATACATGAGCATCAGTAGAAGAGCATACCGTACTTCTCCTGGTGATTGCATCCCAGTTGCTAGGTAGTATGATGTGTGAGGAAGAAGAGAGGGCGGAATTTGGATGTATTATATGTTTGTAGTAGATGATTCATTTATAATAATCAGTAGCACCCCATAATCCAGGAACGACCATACAATCATGACAGCACCGCTTCCCGTCTGCTCAGCGAAGTTACCACGTTGAAATCCCTGGTGTTGTTCTTTTTACCTTTTGCTTTGTCTTTTGTGGCGCGTGGGAAAAATTGGATAGGTCTAACTAGAGTCTACGTGTAGAACGTACGTGTAGAACGTACGTGTAGTAGAAGGATGGTAAAGAAACTAATTATCTTTCTAATTTTTAGAAGATTTGTGTCTCTATTTGAAAAAATCCTAATTTCAAATTGTAGAGCTTCATTAGTTATGCACTCTTTTCTTCCTTCTTGTTGCCGGAATCGTCGTCGTTGTCCTTCTTCTTGTCGTTGTCCTTCTTTTTCTTCTTGTCCTTCTTCTTGTCTTTCTTCTTGTCGTCCGACGATCCAAAAAAAGATTTGAAGGCAGATCCAGCTGCTTTAGACAGTCTTCCAGAAATTCCACTTCCACCTTTTTCTGTTTCAGCATCAAACTCTCGCAGTAATTCTTCCTGCCTCGCTGTAATATTTTTGGGAATATCAATCTTGAGATGAACAATTTGGTTTCCCTTCAGCCCTCGTCCACCTCCCCGTAAATGTGGAATTCCCTTGCCCCTCATCATCAATTTTGCATCGGGTTGGCATCCTTTAGGAATTTTCATTTCAGCTTCTCCGGTTAAGGTTTTGACATCAACGGTGCCTCCCAAGATGGCTTGTGTAACGCTTATAGGAACTTCCACATGCACATCTACGTCATCCCTATTAAAATATGCATCCTGTTCCACGATAACTGTTACTAACAAATCTCCACTTGGTGCTCCAGGATCACCTTCAGCACCTTGTCCAGATAGTTTCAAGTTCATACCTGAATCTACACCAGCAGGTATGGTGCACTCCACACTGCGTTCTTTGATTTCCACTCTACCAGTCGCTGGATCTCTGACTTGATATCTAACATCCAAATCTTGCTTGGTTCCAAATACCGCTTCCTTAAATTTCAGCTCAATGTGCATCTGCAAATCTGCTCCACGCTGTGGGCCTCTCGGTCTTCTCCTCCCTCCACCAAAGAAAGCATCAAACAAATCCTCTGGGTCCATCTGCTGCCCTGGTCCACCACCTTGAAAATGAAAGCTCCCATCACCCCCAAAGGGATTTCCGCCACCGAAAGGATTTCCTCCGCCACCCCCGTTTTGAAATCCTGAATTGGGATCAACACCTGCATGGCCATATGTATCGTACAGTTCGCGTTGTTTGCTATCAGATAAAACTTCATACGCTTCCGTCGCTTCTTTAAATTTGTCAGCAGCTTTGTCGTCGCCTTTATTGGTATCAGGATGGAATTTTTTGGCTAATTTAAAGTATGCCTTTTTGATGGATCCTTTGTCGGCAGTTTTTGGTACATCTAGGGTTTGGTAGAAATCTTGCTTGGACGAGAAGGTGCGTCTGGTTATTTTGTGAAGTAGTGTGGGTGCTGGTTTCGTGCACTTGGTATCTTTGGAATGCCATAATGTTGATCTTGTATAGATTGAAAAAGATCGATTTTGGGGGGCACCATTAGTATTTAACCTGCACTGTGAGCTAATGCTTGCATTGCCATCACTCCTACTCCTTGCACCAGTGCTGAACAGAACATCGTCGGTAGTATTTTGAATCACTCGTAGAAAGCTCGACGACCTTGGTATAGCCTTTTGACTGGTAGCCACGATTGTCATTTTTTCCTTTCTTTCTAAGGAGGTTTGATGGCTGTCAAATGAAGTTCAACCTCTTTGGCCAACAGTTTATTGTTCAGAGTTAGTTGGTATGATAGCTCATTGTTTCATCCGTGCCCTTTCATTCTTCCACTCACTTGAGATTTCTTTTCATTTCGTGGTCGGGAATTAGGGGTGTTTGGCGTGGGTAATTTTAATAACTCCCCCCTGATGACGACGTGTCAGCGGGCGGGACGGGACCCAACCTCACAATACAACTTTACTGTACATAGTCAGAGGCCAAAAGAAAGCAAGCACACAGCGCCAACAAAAGAAAAAAGCAGCAGATGAAAGATGAAAGATGGTGAACATCCTCATTAGTTCGTTCGACGTGTCTAGTTAGGAAGTTGAAACATGAAAATTGTAACTTTTATCTCGCCTCTGCTCGTGCTCCAGACCGTCTCGGCATTCAGCGCCTCTCCCAGGTCCATCACTGTGAAAAGATCCTCTTCTTTTCAACCCACAACATCATCCCTTTCATTCTTCAATAAAAAGGAAGTTCCAGAGGCAGAACCAGTTTTCACGCAGGGAATTGGCCCGGAAGGATGTGCACTGCCATCTCCTTCAGGAGTCAACACATTGGCTGAACCTATACAAGCTGCTATAGTAGTTGCTATTTTCGCAGCACTCGGTGTGTCCACTATTGCATTCTCCTCTTTCCTCGATACAATTACTTTGAATTATGAATGGGTACAGAGTTGGAGGTATTCGTGGCCTCTTCTAGGGGCAATCTATGCTGCTGCTGGAGTCACTCACTTTACACTTGAGGAGGAATATGAGAATATCTTCCCCAGCAAGGGTGCCTGGGGCTTTTGGTATCTGCCAGGCTCGCCGGAATTTCATGTCAAGTGGACAGGTGTTGCTGAATTTTTGGGTGGAGTTGGTTTATTAATTGGAGGAGCATACGATGCATTTGATCCTGTATGGACTACATGTCCTAACATCATTACAGATGCAGGGATTGGATCGGATGCGGCAGCTGGTTTGTTATTGCTGACGATTGTGGTATCTCCTGCTAATATCTTCATGTATACGCATGGAGCCAAGCTTCCAAAAGATGGCCCTGAGTTGCCAGTTGCTGGGCATGCTGTCAGAGGAATAATGCAAGTAGTTTTGTTTGGACTGCTTTACCAGATGGGGCAAGGGACATTTGATGCTATTCTCCATTAGTACCACAGTAGAGGCTGTGGAATAAAGATACAATTGTTTTTAATCAAATTCAGAAATCAAAAAGAGAGGTTTAGCTTTTCAAAATTTAAAAATCGGAATAGTTGTCTTGCATAATATGTACGCCTGTGTGTACTTGTACAATGAATAATGAAACATGATGATGCTGCATTAGAATCTGAGTTGCTTCGAGAAGTGGAGCAACTTTCTCGGAAGCATTTCAATCATGACATCAATGATCTGGATTATTCGTCTGACGAAGAAGATTTTGCTGATCTAGAAGCAATGTTTTTGCATCAAGAAGAGGACGAACCAAACGGCGAGAAAGTAGAAGTATGTGCGGATGATATTCTTGCTTCTCTTCCGTCATTTGAATTGTTCCAATCTTCCTCTCAGTTGGCCATTAAAGCATACGGCCAAATTCTAGAAAAGGTGGAGGATAGTCGAATATCATTGTCGAACGATAAAAATAGTCCAGATGACCGGCTTCGTGACGACTGCAACGTGACTCTCGGTATAAATATGGATAAAAGCAAATCTGATAGTACAGTCGAAGAGAAACCTAGTGGCAGCGCAGCCATGAATGTAATAAATACAATTGTTGACAAGAGTTACTTAGACGAGATGACTGATGATGATAAAATGAAAAGGTCGGTCACAAGAGATATTGAAAAACATTCCGTTTGTGAAAGCAAAAGCTTGGCATGGATGGAAGTCGGGTTTGACAGCAACAGAGGGGATATTGTGGATAGTCTTGAGGAGATTGAGAGAGAAACAAAGGAAGAACAACTTGTCAAGCGCATCAAACGAAAAGAGGGCCAGCGACAACGAGAGATTTTGATCTCGAAGGAGCGAGTCAATCATGCTCGTCTTGGTAATGCTGCTAATAGTCTGCAGCTAATTATACGATCATTCATCTCACGTAGGCGTACTGCTCGAAATGAATTGTTTCGCGTTGGTATAGTGAAGATGATGAACGTGATTGTAAATCTCTCTCTCAGAAACGCACTGCAAGGCTGGGTCCAGGGGGTAGCTTACTGCAGAGAGGCTCGACGAATCGCTGGGTGGCTTCGGTGGAACTACAAAAGGAGGCAGGTAGAATTCAAAGATCGAATGATATTGCGTAATGAGATTCTACGAAAGATTGTGGACATCGCACACTTTCGTCGATATGAAGAAGCATTGAAAATTTGGAGGTCATTTTTAGGAGCACAAAGGGATAAAGAAAGAATAGCACGAAAGATAGCTTTGAGTGTGCTTATACTTCAGTGTGTCGTGAGATCCCACCTTTCGAGATTGCGTGTGCATCAATTGAGAGAGAAACTCCAACGGTCCTCCGTTGAAGTGATACAATCGTGCTGGAGAAGATTCGTGGCGAGAAAATCTTATCAAAGTCTCCAAGACGAGTTCAAGATAAAGAGGACAAATGCTGCCATTTGCATCCAGAAAGTATTTCGTAGTGTAAGAGTTCGTCGACGGTTCAAACAAGCTCTTCGGGAGAGACTTTCGTATCAAGATTGTGAGCTTGAAGACATTTTCGAAAATGATGTAGAGTTGATGGTTCAAAACATGATCGATACAAGTGATGGAAGCATACACGTAGGGTCGCAATCAGGGGATTGGAAACCCGAACTGCCAAAAATTACTCTTGAGAAGTTACCCATAAATGAATTGCCCAATACTGACATCGAGGATCAAGACATTCAAATCGTACTTGTTAAATCAGATGATCCACCACCACACAAGCACAAAAAATTGATGGATGAATGGAACATCTCGGACAAGCGAGTGATAGAGTCTATGATGAAGAGGAAGGATCGCATGAATCAGATCAAGAGGAGAGATGAAAGATCGAAGAAGCTCTCGAATCCACTTTTCCGCTTAAAAAAGATCTTGAGAAGAAAAGTTTGAAGACTCGAAAAAATCATAAATAGAAGTTACGTGTGTATGTGCATTACGTAGATAGATAACATGAGCGTACTGTACTTCCTACACCACGCGCATATTATTTCAATCCAAAGCAGATTCGGCAAATTTCTTAAGTTCTCTCAGCCGCCGTATCTTTGCGTCGCTTGTATCCCAATATCTTTGCTCGCCAGCCTTAACAAACGTCGCTAATAAATTCCTGAACGAAGCATTATCTTTCTTGCGGAGACGTGTGCACATCTCTTTGTCTTCCATAAAGATGCTACTGGCAATCTCGAAGAGAAATGTATCCACGTTTCCAGAAGTAACGGCCCACCCTAGCATGTTTCTTAAGCAATTACTAATCTCTTTCACACCATCATAATTTTGCTTCAAAATCTTTTCGTAGTAATCAGGACTCAAAATTTTGGACATGGAATCTATCCGTATTGTCTCTGATAGAGTGTGTACATCCGTACCTGCTACCGTGGTTTTAACAAGTAGGCAGATTGGTAACCTCCTGTCAAACCTCAGGGCAGCAATGACTTTCGTCGGGTCTGCATCATAGTAATGAGGAACATCGGTGATTGATAAGATATCATTGAGATCTAGGTTTTGGACCGTTACGTCGCAATTCCTCAGTGCCGCCTTGAAAATTTCACTTTTGTACTCCATCATACCTGGCTTATCCGAATTAAAAGCATGGCATTTTCTTGCCAGAAATTGCCTCTGGAGTTGAGTTTCTGATTCCCATTCGTTGCTCTTCACCCAAGCTGATATATTAGCACTATATGAACCAGCAGCATTTGAAAATACTCTGGTAGCCGCTTCGCGTAGAGTACAACTGCATTCCTGAGTCATTTGAAAAGCATGTTTTCTAACAAAGTTCATTTCCGGTGGTTCTTTAGCTTCGGCAGCCATTTTGATTGCTGTATCCATTAATGACATTTGTTTCATGAATAAATCACGAAAACCTCCAGAACAACTCACAACTACGTCAATACGTGGTCTCCCCAATTCCTTCAAAGGGATCAACTCAACTTCGTCAACTGTATCTTTGACCAAGCGCACACCTATGAAAGCAAATATTTCAGCCATCGATTTTCCATATGTATTCACATTATCTGTCGCCCATAATGTAAACGCCACACAGTGAGGTAAGGGCTCTTTCGTCCATTCTGATGTTTTCTTTATCACGTCCGCAACTATAGCTGCAGTTCCTGGAGGAGGAAAACTAGCAAAATGTTCGACTTGGCAATTGGAATCTCCCTTTCTATCCCCCTTCAAAAACTGTACGTTGCCGATGAATCCTTTTCTGGCTATTATATCTGTACCGGGAGAAGATGCTCTGTACGAAGGAGGAAATTTGTCATCGTCGGGCGTCACGGTTTTAATTTTCGGCTCCCATCTTTTTGGACTGAGTCCCTCAGGTGTGTTTTGTTTGGCCTTTGTATCCCACATGTTCCGATTTGATCCAAACCTTCTGACCCTTTTATCTTCCATTATGCAACAGAAAATTAGATTTTAGAAGTTCGATTAAAAAATTGCTTCTTAGTCATAACCTTAACCTGGTTTACAGGCACAGAAACAAACCTACGTACCTTCCTCTTCCTGCGTCAAACCAGTCCTGGAGCGATCCATTCCACTTCTAGATTTATCCATCCCGTTTCTAGATACGTTCAATCCATTTCTTGATCCATCCATTCCACTCCTAGATCTATCCAACGTTCCATTTCTGGATATATTCAGTGCGCCCATGATACCACTTCTTGACTTATTCAATCCATTTTTGCTCCTATCGAGAGCATTCCGAAACCTCCTCATGGGTGTCGAAGGCGGTGTTTGAATTTCCATTGTGTTGTGTATTATCTTCTTCTGGAACTTCAAGTATTGGTCCTGTGAGCAAATGCTGTCTTTCAAAGGCATCAGCTCAAGTAATTTGTTAATGTTGCAGCAATGTTTATTCGGGACGAAACTTCGATGTGGTTGGGGCCTGCTGGTGGTGTCTCGTATCTTTTTGCGCCCAAGATGGTGCGAATTCTCATCGCGCCATTGTGTTTCAGTAAAAATTTAGTTTCAACGTCTCCTTTCGTATCGTGCGACTGACGATTCCCGTGCCGCGGGGGCATTATCAAAATAGCCCAAAACACTCCTAAAACATTGAAAACGCACGCGATTGCGCGGAAGAAGTCCCTAAAAATCAATCCAAAATATGAAAGCGTATGTATGAAAGCGTATCGTATGAAAGCGGCGATCGTTTGTCATGTCATCTGAATATTGCAGACTTTGTAGACAGAACCATAAAAGAGTAGATTTAGTGTATGCAATAATGCTGTATGATACCAATGAGTAAAAGCAGTACAAACAGTAAACTTCGCAATTTGAAATTCTCCTGGGTCAGCTGGTCATTAGGGTACCCAGAACGAACCCTTTTGCTTATCCTTACCCTTCCTCTTCATAGGGGACTCGACTCGCAGTTATGATCTAATAACAAGCAATGACAAGCCTCATCACCGCATGAACATCATGGAAATCTCTCTGCTACTTGTCTCCAACAAGTAGACTACACGTAGAGTGCGATGGAAGTAGGTGTGATTATCATAACAAAGTCATAGACAAACTTCGTCGTGACTGACTCCCTTCATAATTTTAAATGAACATTTATCTTTAAAATTCAATTTGATGTATCTGTCGCTATCTGGGAATTCGCATAATCTTTTGATTTGCTAGAAATATAGGAAGAAACATAAAGATTCAAGATTATTGCGGAGAAAGGAAAATAATTAAGTACGTGCGCACCAGTTAGTCTTCTGTCACCGGTTATAAGTATCCTTGCAATCATATGCATATCAAGTAAAAGAAGATAGAAAGTATGGAAATACTGACCACATCGGCCAGAAGAATAATGAAACAATGGATTCTCAACAAGCTCCAATGCCATCACTATTTACACTTCTACCCTACACTAGCTAGGACTCTTTCTTATCATCGACGTAAATTCTCTGCCACTCGGCCAAAGCATTTCTCATCCTCCTATTCAGCTTGCAAACTGACCTTCCGGGTTTAATACCCTTTTCGAAAGCGTCTTCCCAAGTAGCAAAAAGTCCAGCCTTTACCAATGCTGCACACATGAGAGTGGTGCTTCGTCCTCTACCATGAGCACAATGAACCAAAACATCTCCCTTCTTCCTGGCCTCAACTGCAAAAGTTGCAGCTTCCTCAATCTTTTCAGGACTAGGCGGTACACCGTCCCATGAAGCGACAAGTTTGTAAGATTCGGTACAATCAAAGCACCTTTCTGGGAACTCCACAGTCAAATCTATGATTCCTCCCCAAGATTTCTCAAGTTTATCAGCATACATTCCACCAACATACCATCCGGGTTGGACTTCACTGGCTACAGGCACTGGTGTCTTCTTCTTTCGGTCGTTGCGCGCGTGAATCCTCGTGTAAAGAATGGACGGAAGGTGGAATGGAAAGTAGAGCAAATAACTCCACAAAGGTATTTGACCTGTCTCGGCATTTTTTCCAATCAGGCCCATACCAACTTCAGCTTTGAAGAGCAATGCTATCGCTGCATTCAAAACATAAGAATATTTCAATATTGCAGCTGCTCCAAGACGGAGATTTTCACCGTTGAAAATGGAGATACTGGATGGATTGTTCATGGCTCCCGTGAGGTGGCGGAATCCTCCAGATAGCGTCAGCAGTTCTGCAGCTTCGCCATTTGCGACAAGAAACGAATATCCTGCGTAGGATACGACGGATAGTCCGACATATTTTAAGTAAACTCCATGTACGGCTCCCATTGTAAAAGTATGTATGTATTCTCGTAGCAATCTTGATTGTTACCTGGTTATGTTGTAAGTTGTAATGTTGAATGCATCGAAGCATCTCTTGCCTTACGGACCGTTAGACCGTCTGTCTGTCAACACTTTTCGTCCCATGCATTTGTCCGTTGACTCGTGACCGGAATGAAAAACCGTTGGATTTTTTCAAATCCCAAAAAGAGAAAGAAACAGTAAAAACCCTCTCTCATCGCTCAAAAGAAATTGTGTCAAAGATTTTTGAATTCGTCTCTCTCTCCATTATTTCCCAATCAATCAACCAGTCAACGTCAATTCAATCGATCATCGATCATCATGGAGGACTACGGCTATAAAGAGAATAGAGAAGGAGCTAGAGTAGTCATGCCTAATACACCAGGAATGAAAAGATCTCATTCCTCAAAGCAAGAACGCGAACGAGTTCCACTCTCAAGTGTCGACAACAATAGTAACCTCCACGATAACGAAGTAGATGCAGCCAAAAAGGGAAAGCACTGGACACTTGACGATTTCGAAATTGGCAAGCCTCTCGGTCGGGGTAAATTCGGGTCTGTATACCTTGCAAGGGAAAAGAAAACCAAGTACATTGTCGCTATAAAGGTGCTCCAAAAGTCCCAATTGCTCAAGGCTGGTGTAGAACATCAACTCCGTAGAGAAATCGAGATTCAGAGTCATCTTCGTCATCCTAATATTCTTCGTATGTTTGGATACTTTTATGATGCCAAGCGAATCTACTTGATTCTAGAATACTCGTCTGGAGGGGAGCTTTATAAGAAGCTCACCCAAAAGGGAAGGTTTGGTGAGGCGAGATCGGCAGGGTACATTTCAGATCTTGCAAAGGCGCTCAACTATTGCCATAAGAAGCACGTGATTCATCGCGATATTAAGCCTGAGAACCTGCTGATTGGTCCTGGGGGTGATATCAAGATTGCTGACTTTGGGTGGTCTGTTCATGCTCCATCTTCCAGGAGAAACACCTTGTGTGGAACTCTGGATTATCTCCCACCGGAGATGGTGGAGGGGCGCGAGCATGATGAAAAGGTCGATATTTGGAGTTTGGGGGTGTTGCTGTACGAGTTCTTGGTTGGGAGTCCTCCATTTGAGGCCGAGGGTCATACCGCTACTTACAGGAAGATTTCGAGAGTTGAGCTAAACTTTCCTCCTGGTGTGAATAAGGATGCCCAACACTTGATTTCGAGCCTTCTTCGAAAAGATCCCAACAAGAGAATGTCTCTTGAAAGTATTCCTAAGCACCCTTGGGTTTTGAGGTGCTTGAAAAAGTAACTTTCGATGCTAGAACAGGGGAGTGCAGTATACAGTAGGTTTTGTTGAATTCGTCATTATCTTTGGTCACGCTATTCGATGACCTTTTGATTGGATCGTTAGTGCATGCATTTAATAACCAAATAACCTTATCTGAATATAATAATATTGATATATTTTGCGTATAATATCATCATTTATATCAAAAGTGAGTGGCCTATAAAATCAGCGCTGCTTCAATTTAGCAATCTTATTTTGGACATCCTTCTCGATGCTAGCGAGCTGCTTCTGTCCTTCTGTAGTCTGTTTCGATTTTAACGCGGCCTGAATATTTTGATTTCGTTGATACAATCGCTTGCAATCTGTTCCTCGCTTTAGTTTGTGCGCCTCCCTCTGAGAATCAATCCTTTTGGATAGTGCTTTAACTTCAGCTTCCTGCTGTTGTCTAAAATTAGCAGCTTTGATTAAAGCAGTGCTATCGCAGTTGGCATTGATATTCATTGTTTCTTCCTCCTCGATCGCATCTGAGATTACCTTGACCTTTTGTGCTTCTGAGTAATTTTCTTGGTATGCAAGAATCTGTTGTTTCTTCCTCCACTCTTTAAGTTCCTTGGAAAAAAGATGGGGCTTCCCCCGCGCTTCTATCTCCAGCTTCCTTAAATATTCTTCTAGGCTAGAATCTTGTCTGTCTCTCATTGATTTGGTAGCTATGTCTGATCGGTTCTCAAAATCGTTTTCAAAAGAATCCCATTCCTTGATGAAGGCCAAATATTGATCATCGTGCGCCTTCTTGATATTCATAAGATCCCGAGTTTGGTTCAAGTGCAGAGCTGTTTGACGTTGCGATACTTCAAAGTCATACAATTTCGTCAGTTGTTTCTGCACTTGGCCTGCTTCACAGTATTTGCCATTCTCGACAAATAGCAATCGTTCTTTTTCTAGTATGCAGTACAGTGCTACAGTCACTGAGTAGTCAAATGGAATTTCCTGACTGGAGGTAACGTCAAAAATTCTTTCAATCAGTGCCACGAAGCGAGTATCGTTTATATTGTTGTCATGGGGTGAGGCTGATATTGTTCCTAGTACATCATTGATAACTTGTTTCCCTGCCTCGCCTACAAAAATATTCTGAGCAAGTGACTCAATTACATCCGCGTCAATTTTTTTAGCGTCGATTACATTGAAAAGATACTTCAATGCACTGGAAATAATGATGACAAGTATTTATTTACAATGGCTGAAATGAGATAAATAGCACATTTGTTGTGTTTTTCATGAGAGGAACGCACCTAACTTGTTCCGACTCCAAGGGCATCTCTCATCAATGTGGGTTTTGGGGGGACTCGAGCGAGATATTCTTTTCATAAAGTTGGTACACAAGTATTATAAAATATGCATAGTGCACACAACAGTTTTATTCAAAAGCCACACAGAAACTGTTTTCAAATAATGTCGTCGCTTAATGCTTCAATATTCTCCTCCGAATACCGATAATCAGCTTTCCAATGCTTCCAGATCCACGTTGTCAAGATCCATTTTTCATCCATTGCAACACTTCCTTGGTGCTCTGTCATTTCGTCCTCCACTAAATCTGAGCTCATTGGAAAATGAACCACGGCCATGCCTCTTTTTGGTTCAATTTCCAGTCCCACTTTGGTAAACAATGTCGTTCCACCTGCTTTAACATCATTCAAATAACAGAAGATAGTGGCAATCCTTCCAGAGTCCTGAAATCCACAAGTGGTCGTTGCTCCATCAAAACCATCGGTATGTGGTTTGAACTCCTGCCCCCTCTTGTAGTTTAGCACTTGCAATATTTCCATCTGCTCTTCCACACAGTTTCCCAGTTCCAATATCTTTTTGGTAATAGAAGGAACCTCGCATCTCGGGATGTTGGCGTTTGTACTTGTACGAGATGGATCTACCTCCACTGCTCCTGTTTCCTCATTCTTCACAAGACACGGTTGGATATTCAATCGAGCCTTGCGAATGATCCTGTCGCATTCACCTTGGCTCAGAAAATCCGCCACTGTGTAAATATCAGGACTGGAATGAATTTGTTGGAGATTGGGGTAGCTCTCGTTGATGGTATGATACATTTTCTGTTTTGCTATTGTTTCACTCTTTTCTTTCTTATCAATGTGTGTGTATGCCATTTGGAGGTATGGCATCAAGTCCCCAAGCTCGTATGCATATTCCTTTGCAATTTCATTTGTCAACTTGCACAGTTTTGTTTTATCTTGGGACTCATCATGTATGCACGAACTTGAAATTATGCCCTCCCCTTTTGCGATGGATCTCGTGGCAACCATTCCACAGAGTGGTGCAACGCTTGGCAAGGGTACGAACACACAATTACTCTGCTCATTTTCTTGTTCGTTGGTGGCTGATGGTATGATATTCCCATACCATCCATCGGAATAAATCACATTTTTCTCCGAATGTATGTAAAGTGGTTCAGGGGCGACGCGTAAGTGGGGATAAGGATATCGTTCCTCTTGTAATAACTCCAACCGTTTCGACAGAATTTGGTCTGAACTCGACCTCTCCTTTCCGATGGAAATGTATTTGATGGGATAGAGAGTGATCAGTTCCCCTTTGGATATATCACATTTAGCAATAGGTTTGTTGGTGCGTTCATGGAATTCTATTTGATTCGCCCATATTGGAGAATATAAATCTGGGTTTTGAATGTGAGACACGATGGCATTCAGATTATTGATAGTCTTGGCCAATGTGGTTCCTGTAGATGATAAGGAGTTCACCAATACTGTGTCTGATGCCACGCATATTATGAAAAAGAAGATTGCGATGTGTATGGTGAACAACATCTGGTCTTTGCAGGAATCAGTGGAACCGGTTTGAGATTGTAATTGATGTCATTCATTCAACGGTTGTGGTGTTGCCCTTTTGTTCTGCGTAAAAAATGAGGCCATCTGTCTGTTCTCCGTTCCAACATTGAATATGCGAGGCCCTTTTGAAAAGTCGTCGATTTTGAAACCACATTGAGGAAACCAGCGTGGAAAACCTTCCCACCAACACTCAACACTCTCAATGCTCAATGCTCCGGTCGGTAGAGTTATAAGTTCCAAAACACTTCCGCTTGTTAGAACATTGCAACCCCGGCGTAAACTTCAAAATTATCTACCTGATAGCAAGGTTGCTAAAAGTTCAATTCCAAAATGCCAATTGATGCAAACGAAGCCAAGAGGCTGATTGATATTCTCAACAACAACAGCAACATCAACGATGAAGATATCACCTCAATACTCAACATCCTCAACAATGCTTCCAAAACCGCCAGCGACGACAATCCTCTCGACGACTCTGAAATTGCACGCTTCAAACAAATAGCTTTGGCGACATTAAGGCATGCACTCACCCTCTCCAGTCGGCAGCTTGACCCAAGCTCGGAAAAAAAGTGCAAGAAAATTATTATCAGCGGTCTGCTCCCATTGACCAATTTGCCTTTTTGGATTGAACCTTTTATTCTTTCTGGGATTGAATTGCTCGTGGACCATGTTTTGTATGAGAAAAATGGATCATTTGTGAGCGTGAATACTATGGGAATTGAGCTTTTATTGCCGCCGTATATTGCCAGGATACATCCGGAACAAGCTTCTGTCTTTATTATCAAGTTATGTTGTATGGATGAAAGATTCAATGATGATGATGATTGCGATGGAGATGAAAAAAAAGATGAAAACAGTCCTGGCATGGACACCGACACTGACACTTCAACGAAAATGCTCAATCCCCATGCAGCAGCATGTAAGTATTGCAATGATTGTTGAAGGTGTATCATATGAAATGTTCAATGTAGGCTAATTGTGCATCTAATATCTAATCCTTCTTCCTTCTCTTGCACCTGATGCTTCAGCTCTCGCCGCATCCCTCCACGAAATCCATACATTACAATCAACATCAACCGCATCATTACCACTCCTAACCACCAAGTATCTATCATCATTGATCGATACACTCCTTCAATCCCTCCACACCCTTTCCAAAATGAAAGAATATGACTCAATCCCTCCCCTCATCTATCAATTGTGCGGTTTGACTAAATTGACGCAATCCCAGTCATCGGCATTGCAAAAGGGAGGATTTGGCAGAAAAGATTCAATTCTATCTTACAAAATTCTGCACGGTATTGCCCACTTCCTCACCTTGCTCGATGATGAAGGGAAGGGACAGGAGGAGGTTCGTTGGACGATTAGCACGAGTTTGTCTCATCTTGGCCGGATATTGAGGAATAATCCATCGTTGCCAACTGTCATGTTGAATCTTATCAAGGGGAAGCAGCAACATCAGGTACCGCGAGGGCAGGGGATTGTGGAACCGTTGAGGTTTAAGCGTATGACACCCATGCTGTTGGCAATGGGTCTCACCATGGCTTCTTCTATTCCGAGGATGAAAGCTAACATGTTGGAAGCTGTGAGAGAGTTGGTCGTTGAGGAAGAGATTGTGAGGTGGAAACGATGTTCCTCAAAGTGGGTGAATTCCGCCGTGGCACTATTGAGCTGTTCTGGCAAAGCTTTCGATGAAGAAGGAAATGGAGAGGAGGATGGAGATTCTCTATTGGAAGAGTTGCGCAAATACGGGCATAATGGCGAAAACGAGTCTGGTTATCATTTGAATGATCAATCGCACATGATGCAGTGTATGAAGAGTTTAATTATGATTGCTGATGGAAACAGTGGAAATGATGGGTTTACAGGCATCGGTCGAGATTCTTTAGACGCTGAATTTTCATCGCTGTACCCGACGCTGGTATCGCTTGGATTCATGCTTGTGGACTCTGTCAAGAAAGATCTTGCGCAGGCATCGTCAAATTCTGTTGGGGCGTATACATTGCCTCCTATTCCGAGCTGTGCTTCAGAGGTGACCAACAATAGTATGCACACGATTCAACAAAAGGCCCACTTTTCAACAGCCAAGATTGGGCGGTCGCTGCTTGTTCATCTATTCCTTCAGGCAGGAGGGAACACCGGTGATGACGGTGTTGTCACCGATAGTGGTTTTTCCGGAATGGCCACTGCATCACCATTGTGCCGAACGATTTTTGTTACTGCATGTGAAAAGTTCTGCGGGATGGCTCCTAATGCAATTGAGCACTCCTATCTATTCCAAGATTTGGTCTTCCATGGTTGTCAAGATAATTCAGGCGTAACAAACACATACGGTCTTGGAGCACGCATTCTGCAAGAGGGCTTCGTTCCTATGATAATAGATCTCTTGGCAAATATACCCGGAGGGGGGATGCCTCCTTTGGTCGCAACTAAATCTATCATTCCCGTCTTGTCAAAATTGTTGAAACTTTCAGCAAAAAAGGGGCGACAAAATCGGAGGAAACGAAATGAATTGAATGACCACATTGACCATTGTTTCCTTCTTGCCAAGAAAGCTCTATTTTGCACCGATGTCGATAGGAGGAAAGTAGCCGTCAACTTACTGATTATGCTTATTGGCGTAGCAGCTGAAAGTCCGGATGATAGTAGTGCTCTTCTGGAAGAGGCGATGGGCTACCTCAAACGTTGCATGACGCAGCATCAATATGAAGTTCGTTTAGAAGTATATTCCTCCTTGGTCGCACTCATCCCAGACTCAAAGGATGAGAATACGTCAGCTACGAATTTGCCGACAAGCAGTCAGACACAAGGTGAAAAGAAGAATGATTGTAAAATTGCAACTTTCGTGTCGCAAATATTTTTGAATCACCTTGAGCGCTACATCACAGTTGAAGAAGATGAAGCTGTTGTTGAAGCCCGCAGAATGAGGGCAATTGCGCACGGAACGCATCTTTCGCAACAAGTAGACCTGGAAAGTAATCAGACTGATGGAGCGGAGAAAGACTCGCCACCGCCACTTCGGTTAGAAATGTGTATTGCATCCGCAAGATCTTCTGCTGTGTCGAATGGGCAACAGCTGGGCAGTAACAAGCGTTCGAAGAAAAAGGCAAAAAGTCCTGATATTTTGTCAGAAGCCAAAAATCGAATATCTGAGCCACTTTCCTTTATATTGGCAGCGTCCATAGCTGCGACCAATGATAACAGTAACACACCGTCTTCGGGGTCGTCCATAAGTGGATTATATGATGCACTGATCCGGTTGAGAAACAAGATGTCAGATTGCGAAAATGTAGATCAATTCATGAAGTGGTGTGAAAAGACTGGCGATAATAAAGCATTCTCCCATGAATACTATGTGAAAGTATTGTCCACCTGCCTTCTTGTTGCAAGCGTTTCTGATACTTTGATGGGCATTCCTGCCCATTCTGGAAACCTGGACCTGGAGATATTTGGAAAACTGTTTCGGTTGCGTACCGATGCCGTTTACAAAGCCGCTGCTATACTTGCTGGTGCCAAAACCAAAAATGTTAAGAAGAAGAAAAAGAGCTCCTCGGAAGCGGATGTTGGCGATAACGATGATTCAAAACAAGATTCAATGACTTTGGTTGACTCCAGGAATGAAGCCAATCGGAAAGTACTTCAGAAGTTCAAATTTTCTGTAGAGAAAGCTATAGAATGCCCCGCCAGTCCATCTGAATTCTTAGCTGCGTGTCTCCGTGAATGTGGAATCCTAAGCCAACCTAGTGATACAGACGATGTCCTGCATTCAACCCAAAGTGAAGAAGATCCCTCCAAGAAATCTGGACTAACCTCAAACGTCGACTTTCGTCGTTTTCTTCTCGAAAAGTGCAAGCTGCTTTTGTCGGGGGCAGCTCTATTGATGAGGACGGGGCATCGCTTCGATATCAAGTGTGACTCGAATATGAGCGGTGGGCAGGACTCGATGAAGGAATACATCGGACCTTCTTTCGTTCTTGGTCCAATTCTGTTCACAGAATTCGTTTCACTTGCGCAGAATCGGTACAATACCTCATTGGTGGATCATAGTGATACTCCTTTAGCCGACCTGGCCCTTGAAGGTTTCATTATGTGCGCGCAAAGAATACTTTCTCATGTGGGTGGTCTTCAAATGGATCCGAAACAGAGAATCACAGGTCTCTTGATGACTTCATCCAATACAGTTTTCAAACAGTTTACGTCCTTTCGAGATATTTGGAATTCACGTGCTATTCCTGCCAGTCTTCTTCAAGATATTCCTGAAACAGAGAAGGCACTGTTGAAATCATTATTTCCATTTGTAATGCCAATGATTGCGCTCAACGGGGATCGATCACGAGCTAGAGGCGGACTTCTTGCGGAACTTGTTCTTCAAGGTCTTGATGCTGAAGCTATGCTATTCAGTCAACTATTGAAGTGCATTTCCCTCCAAATGTCACCAGGTTGCCGTGAGATCATAAGTCTCAATATGCTCGAGTGCTTTAGAATCCCAGACAAAACAGAGGTACACGAGGGATTGATTGGTTTGGATCACCATCATGATGATGACTGCCAAAAATGCGCATCGACCGTAGTTGATGCTGCTATTTTGCTCGATGGTCTTATTGAAGGCACGGTACAAGACCCAAACATACCTCGCGTTCTGGAAAAGAATTGGCGAACAGAATGTGGGTTCACCACGATTACTCCAAATGAAGTGAAGAGAATAGTTCAAAGAGAGTTAATGTCAAAAGATGGTGATGCTCTACTAGGAAATGTGCATCTGTTGGCGTCAAGTTTTAACTCAAGCATTGGCACAACGTGTAACTTTGATGACATTGCCAATGACAGTATATCCCACTTAGAGTTCTCATGTACAAGAATCGTTTCTTCTGTATCTGCCTCCAGCGAAACAGTCTCGAAAGAGTTATCTGTCGCATCTACATCTCTTTTGGCTGCCATTGAAAATGGTCTCGCTGATGCTGAATTTCTTTCGTTCAAGATAATGCCTCATGTAACAAACGTTGAAACTTTGCTGATTCAACATATTTTGACAAAGCTACTATTTGCCATCGGTAAAGTGATTTGTGCGACAGCCCCGAATGCCGAGCTTTTCGATGATAATGGTAGCTTTGCTTCTATCTTACTGAAGAGTTGTAAGAGACTGTATGCAGTTTATAGCAAGGTTATTGGATACATTTCGAACTATCCAAAAGCTGCTACAACTCCTGAAAATAAGACTTTCCTTCAGCTGTTGAGTGGTAATTTGAATGCGAAGACTATGGCTCTCCTCTCAACACTCCAAGAAAAGAAAATAGACGGAACAAAGGTACTTGCTGATAGTAAAATATCTCTTCAGGGTCGGATCGCGGGACAAGTTGTTTTTGAGATTGAACGATGCGACAATGAACTACTCAAGTTTAGTACAAAGCTCAAATCTAAGGGATATGAAGACGCAAGCAGCTTTTTGGAGAGCAAGGTTAGTGCAAACACGGTTCGTGATTTCAGAATTAAAAGGGGTGAAATCCAAGCCGCTCGCGACAGAGCAGTGAATTCTGTGAAGAAGAAACGAAAGATCAAATCCGAAACAAAGAAGAAGAAGAAACGTTCGAAGAGAAAGGAGATTGATAATACGGAAGATGAACAAGATGTCCAGAATCAAAGTTCTACGATAGATGACAATTCCATCGTGGGGACGGAGGAAGAGGGGCAGAGTGATGACAATGAAAGCTGTCTTGAGGATGATTTAGTTGGAAACTTTATAGTAAATTCTGCTTCTGAATCATCATCCGAAGATGAAACAGAAGATGAGATGTAACCTTATTTGGTTCAATCTGGCTTGCTAGCTACAATCAGGAAATAGTTCTATCATGAAGTGAAAATCCGTTTTTGTACGTTTACACAAATGAACTCTACACCAATCTACACGTGTATTTATTTAAAATTCTGTTCATCACTGGGTTAGTAACTTTCTGTGAGGGTGGAAGTCCTTGAGTCCATTCGCGAACATGTCCTTTTGCTGTGTCCATTCTCATTCCTAATGGCAAAACTAGGAACCGATGAAGACTTCCCTAGAGATTTCATACGTATTTGAACGAAGTTAATTAGACTTCGCTTTTATGTGTTACGATTTGATTAAAGTTTGACACACTTACTGTTCTCTGACAGCTTCAGCAAGCTTTTGTTTAGAATACTCTTCTTCATCATTTCAGTAAGTAATAAATGGAGTTTCATGATCTCTTCTTTTTCAGCTGAAGCAAATGCTCCCATTAAAGATGGACCATAAAGCGTCATACTGTCGATCTTGAATTGGTATCTACCGTACGTGATGCGTTAGAAACAAGCAGGCTCGTTGAGCTTCGCGATAGTTCAAAGAGTACTTACAGCATACCACGGCCGCGATAATATTTCTTGCGAGCCTCTGTGCTCTTGTATCCTCTAATACCCGTTACACTGAGATCCTTCTCAAAATCCATCTTGAATTTGATCAACAATTGTCGCTCCGTTTCTGATAGGTATGGATTCAGCAGCCATTCTTCGTAGTCTTTGGTTGTTCGAAAGACTATCAAACAGGAACTCCCATAAATTATCCAAAATACCTCTTTCCATTTTTTTGTGATCAAAGATTTTATTGAAATTCTCGACAGAACCTTTCCTGAATGCATCACCTTTTCGAACGATGGAAGGAGCGAGACGTTTGCCTCCCGTTCTGCCATAAACTCAAAACGGACGAGATTCTTTTTCGTTGGAAGGTGTGGAGGAGGAGCAAAGGTTCGATCGTCGAGGATCGAGGAGTGCAAATATATAGGATTGTCAGATGTTTCGACAATTGGCACTGGTACCTCTCGATGTTTTCTTGTATTCCGAATATCATCACTGTCGTTGTTGGTAAATGCATCGAAATTATTAAAGTCTAACAAAATGTCCTCGGGTTTTGTGCTGTTCTGTGGTATCGCCCAGTGATTCGATGATTGACTTTGCCTGGCAACCACGATAGATGTCTCATTTTGCGTTTTTGTTTCGTTATTAAGAACATAATTGATCCCCAAAAGGTCTTCAGAGTCCATCGTATTAAAATAACTGTTTCAAACTGCTCTAGCCTTGCTGTGGACGATCAGGAAGCACCTCTCGGCACTTGTTCATTTTAAGGAAAATTATTTATTCGTGACTGACTATCCTCATACTCGTCCTCCTCCTTGGAAGCATACAAAATATCCTTATTCACATCCTCCTGCAACTTCCTTCAAAGATTCTGTGCGTCCTCACCTCAATCATGGTCAGCCACGCCGTGAAAATGCTTTGGATTCATTCGGTATCTCGAGGCATTTCATCCCGTACACGTACGAATGCTTGGTTTCCGCAAAATGTTTTTCAAAGTTGTGCCGATCGCGATAAGATTCATTGCAGCATATTTCGCAGGAGTAGAAGTGGTTGAGTCCGTGCAAGTGAACACATATACAAAATATGGTGCTTGCGAATCATCATAGACTGTCACGAATAGGCACAGAGACGGATCATGTGGAATATAGTCTCAATGCAAGTACCCCCAGATAATGAAGACGAGAACGTAACATGATAATAGATCTGTAAAAATGGCTGAATGTGAAAGGGGTGATGAAGTTTTGACAAATTTTGTAAATTATGAAAGTGGGAAGGGAGCCCGAGCCGTCACACCACATAGTAAACATGAGTGAATCTCATTCTATAAGACCAAGCCATGCCGATCTATTCTTGCAACAAAAAGTGTGCCTTCGAAACGTAGTATTCGTTGAAATCGCCCCTTATCGGAGGTTTAATAATCTTGATCCAATGTTTATCTTTGATAAGACCCAGTTGAGCAACACGAAACACTCCGATTTTGATTTTTGATGGAAAATGTTCTTCAAACACGAGAACGAAATATCCATTCTTATTGCATTTTGAACACGTAATCAACAAACGAAACATGGCGTACGTGTACATGTTGCCAATGAATAC